>OFFQ01000160.1_pt1 | contig 64352 bp, 62 predicted proteins | sample 1521411 | NCBI WGS metagenome assembly OFFQ01 (sample SAMEA3504110, study PRJEB24116) | mouse gut metagenome | biome: mouse gut; feature: mouse-associated habitat; material: faeces | place: Denmark | collected 2011 | reverse complement strand
TAGTTCCAATAGCAAGTCAAACACAAGTTGTTTTAATTGGTGATTTGTCAGATAATTTAATTAATAATATTTATTGCGAGTCTTCACATTATCATCTCAAGGAGTTGTATTTATTTATTTTTCCATTGGAGTCTTTTTCTGTTGTAGGAATGTTTTATGATTTGGTAGATAAAAGATATAGAAAATTTGTTTCTGATTTTAATAAGTTAGAAGAAGATGATAAATTGCAAGTAATTAATTATATTCTTCTAAGATATTCAGAGGATTATTTCTTATCTCCTCAAATTGATGATGAAATAAAAAAGCAGATAAAAGGCGTTGTTGATAAGGGGTCAGACATAGTATCAAGTAGTAATGCAATATACGATGCATTAAAAGATCATAGCCTTAGTAATCGTTTTGATATTCCCAATCTTTTAGATAAGAAGTATGCAATAGGGTAGCACCATGAAAATAAAATTTGAAGCGGATTTGGCGTATCAGCAGCAGGCAGTTTCTTCCGTGGTGGATTTGTTCAAAGGACAGGAGCAAAAGCAGTCTTTGTTTACCATAACGGGTGATGTTCTTATGGGGCAGAAGCTTACGGAAACGGGGATCGGCAACCGTTTGGATTTGGACAGGTCGGAATTAAGAAAGGTTCAGGATAACAGACGGCACAGAAGAGACCCCGATTATAAAAAACAACAGACCAATTTTGAACAAATTCTAAACAATCTGCAGACAATTCAGGTCAGAAACGGCATTGCCCCCAATACGAAACTGACTGACCTTGATTTTGATGTTGAAATGGAAACAGGCACGGGCAAAACCTATGTGTATCTGCGTTCTGTTTTGGCATTGCATAAAGAATACGGCTTTTCAAAATTTATTGTTGTTGTGCCGAGCATTGCTATTAAAGAAGGCGTGTATCACAGTCTGGAAATTACCAGGGAACACTTTGAGCATATTTTTGAGAAGGTGCCTTACGAGTTTTTTGTATATAACAGCGGAGACCTTGCCAAAATCCGTTCCTTTGCTACGAACAATACGCTTTCCATTATGGTTATTAATATTGATTCGTTCAAAAAAGATTTTGCTGACGATGACGAAGAAAACAGCAAATCCGTTAATATTATCAACAGAAAACATGATAAGTTCGACGGCATGAAGCCCATTGACGTTATTGCGGAAACCAATCCTATTGTTATCATTGATGAGCCGCAGTCTGTGGATACAACGGACAAATCAAGCCAAGCTATTGAAAGGTTGAATCCTCTGTGTATTTTCCGTTATTCTGCCACGCATGTGACAAAACATACGGCATTATACCGCCTTGACGCCGTGGACAGTTACGAGCTTGGACTTGTAAAACAAATTGAAGTGGCAGGCTTTGAAGAAACGAAAAGCCATAATGATGCTTATTTGTGTCTGAAATCCGTCAGCAATAAAAATAATGCCATTAGTGCCAAAATCGAAATGGACGTACAAAACAAAAGCGGAACAGTAACACGCAAAACCGTTACAGTAAAACAAGGCAGTGACTTGGAAGAACTTTCAGGCGGAAGAGAAGTATATAAAAACTACCTTGTGGATGAAATTTATTGTGTCAAGGGGGAGGAATACGTCAGTTTTACGCAAAAAGACGAAATTCTGCTGATAAACAAGCCTGTGGGCAATATGTCGGATGATACCATAAAAAGAGGACAAATCAAAAAGACCATTGAAGAACATTTGAATAAAGAACTTATTTTGAATGAAAAAGGAATAAAGGTTCTCAGCCTTTTCTTTATTGACAGGGTGGCGAATTACCGCGTGTATGACAGTGAGGGCAGACATAGTCTTGGAAAATATGGAAAATGGTTTGAAGAAGAATATACGGCGCTTATCAGAAAGCCTAAATACCAAAAACTGAAGCATTACGAAGTGCCGGCTGAAAATGTGCATAAAGGGTATTTTTCAATAGATAAAAAAAGAATGAAAGATACAACAGGCTCTACCAAGCTTGACGAAAATACCTATGACCTGATTATGAAGGACAAAGAAAAACTTTTGTCCCTTGATGAAGATTTGCGCTTTATTTTTTCCCATTCCGCGTTGCGTGAGGGCTGGGATAATCCGAATGTGTTCCAAATCTGCACACTCAATGAAACAAAAAGCGAAGTAAAAAAACGTCAGGAAATAGGGCGGGGACTTCGCCTTTGCGTCAATCAGAACGGTGAGCGTCAGTACGACAGAAATGTGAATATTCTTACCGTTATGGCAAACGAAAGCTACAACAGCTTTGCCGAGGCTCTGCAAAAAGAATATGCGGAAGATCAGGGCATACGTTTTGGCTATGTTGAGGAACAGACCTTTGCCAATATCGAATATAAAAACAAAGACGGGCAGACCGTACTTCTTGGTATGGAAAAATCCAAAGCTGTCTGCAAGTATTTCAAAGAAAACGGCTATATCGACAGTGACGGCAAAATTCAGGATACAATGCGCAGTGCTGTGAAAAGCGGTCAGCTTGATTTGCCCGAATGCATTGAAAAAGAAGCGGTTTCGGCTGTGACGGCGTATAACAAAAAGCTGTGCGGTAAAGTTGAAATCAAAAATCATGATGATAAAAAGACAATCACCCTTAACAAAGCTGTTTTCTGTTCTCCGGAATTTGAAGAATTGTGGAATAAAATCAAATGGAAAACTGTTTACAATATTCAGTTTGACAGCAAAGAACTGATAAAAAACTGCAATAAAGCCCTTGAAAATTTCTCCCTCAAAGCTCCGCAGCTTTTTTATAAAAAAGCGCAGCTTGATATTGACAGTTCAGGGGTAACAGCCAAGGAAAGCAAAAATGTTCTTGTGGAAAATCTTGAAATGTCTTTCCGCCTTCCCGATATTCTTTCTTGGCTGCAGAATAAAACCGGTTTGACCCGTCAGACTCTGATTAAAATTCTTGTAGGCAGCGACAGTCTGAAATATTTTCTCAAAAATCCCCAGATCTATATGGAAGAAGTTTTGAAAATCGTCCTTAAAGAAATGAGAAAATGTATTAAAGACGGTATAAAATACGAAAAATTGAGGGATAATACCTTTTATTCCCAAGAACTTTTTAAAAGCGAAGAACTTGTTGCATATTTTACAGAAGAAAAAGAAAGAACCAAATCCGTTTACAGTCACATTGTTTTTGACAGCGAGGTGGAAAAAAGCTTTGCTGAACGTCTTGAAAGTGACTGCAATGTTAAATTGTATGTAAAATTGCCCGATTGGTTCAAAATTCATACTCCGCTTGGAAATTATATTCCTGACTGGGCTATTTTGTATGAAAAGGATGACGAGCAGCGTCTTTATTTTGTAGTGGAAACAAAATCAACACTTGATGAAGAAAAAAGACGTGATGACGAAAATTACCGCATAGCCTGCGGAAAAGCCCATTTCGATGCTCTGAAATCAGCTTCCGACGATGCTCTGCAATACGACGTCGCCGACAGTTATGAAACCTTTAAACATTTTGTTGAGGGGTAATATAAGATCCGGCATAAACCGGATCTTATGTTTGTTTTATATTATGTGAAATAGTTAAAACAATGATAACTGGTTGTCGGGTATTTTGTGAACTATTGGTTTCTTTTTAAAAAGTTTTGCATTTTCAGGCAGTTGACCTATTAAAAGCGGTGAATTTTTATCATGCCTCATAATGTTTTTTTGTGTGCTTTCCTTGTTGTAGGTTGCATAACAATAGAGGCAGTTATTATTACAGGTATTATACATTCCGATATCTTGGCTTTGCACACAGCCGCATTCTGTACGTTGTGAACTGTCCTTTTTTATTTTGTATTTATAGTTGGTTATTTTTTCAAAAAGTTTATCATCAATACAGTGGGCATGTTCAATACCATATTGGGACAGATTTATATCCTCACAACAGGTTTCTATTTGCAGTCCATATTGATGAGCTATGGAACTTAAATTTTTCGCAAGTTCTTCTTTGTGTAACTGAGATAAATGTTGAACTTGCAATTCATTTAAATTTTTGATGATTTTAGTATAAAAATCTACATAGCTGAAGATTACTTTGTCTGTATAATTGTGTAACATTTTAGATAATATTTCAAAATGCCTGTAATGCTTTTCTAAAGTGTAAGCAGGAGTTATCAATATCGGATCATAACGCCAAATGATTTTCTCTTTTCCTATAAGATCAGAAAGCCGTTTGAATGTTTCTATAATAGAATTTTTGGAAGGTAAATTTTTTTCTAAATCATTTTCATATGCAGTAATAGAAAATTGAAAATAGTAGGGAAAATCAGACAATAAAGAAAGCTTGTCTAACATTGGAGCAGGATTTTTGGTCCAGAAAACAATACCATCAATTACTTCAGGACTAATAATAATTTTAGAAAATTGCTTTTTGTTCATTGGGTTTTGAACATAACAAAATCCTTCTTTCAGTCTATTAAAAAACCATTCAGAATAATAAGCTGGAATATCGGTTCTTCTGCTTACACTTAAAAACATTATTTACCCTTTTTTTAAAATCATTTGAATTGCTGACATTGATTCATATGGATTGAATCTTTTTGTATCTTCTGAACAATCAAAAATCAAGTTATTGTTTTCATTCATGGGGGTTGTTCCTTCGTATGAAAATTGTTCTTCAAGAGTTTTTTTATTGTTTTTATAAAATTGTTTAAAAACTCTTTTGTATGTTGGTTCAAAACAATCTTTTAAAAGATGAGTTGCGCCTTTGTTTGCATCAAAAGGGAAATCCAAATTTATATCATTAAACAAAATGATTGTATTGGGATTTTCTTGGGATAATTTTTCTTTCAATGCAAGTAAAAATTTTTTAACGGTTTGTTTTGAGGCATATTTTGCAAAATCAGAAATCATATAATTGAAAAGAATGATATCTGTTTGCTTGAAATCGTAATTTTGTATAAATTGTTCTGCATTATTTAGCTGAAAAGTTATATCTTCTTGGTCAGTATTATTATTTTGTATAATTTCCCATATTGGTTGCCAGTTACTATTATTATCAATTCCTGTATAACTATAAGAACTGATAATTTTATCATTTATTAATTGATTCAGAGCAAATAATTCAGTTGCAGGTCCAGCACCAAAGGAAAGAATGTTTGGGGTGTGGTAAGAAATATTTTTAAAAAGAACTTTAAATAGGTTATAGGTTTCGCTTGCATATTTATTTGCATACTTACAAACATATACAAAAGTAGATTTTGGACATTGATAACTTAAATTATTGTCCTCAAAATGCGAGATACGTAAACACTCTTGACATTGTTCGCTATAAATTTGTGAAAGATTTTTAGGACAGGTTTTAATGTTTTCAAATTGCTCTTTACAACTTTTGATTGTATTTTTTAAAAAAATATTATTCATAGTTCCTCCTAATTTTTGTTTTTTATATATGATTATTTATTTTTATTCAACCGATAATAGATAAAAATATTATTTTTTTTATTTTCAAGCCTACGTCAGAAATTGACGCAGGCTTTTTGTATGTTTTTATTGTTGGAGGAGTATTGAAAATTGGTAGGAGAAATTTAATTATCAGAAACAGCAGGAAATCTTTGTCAGAGTTTTAATAACTTGTTATCTTTTACATAGCTTAAAGCTAAATGCGTCAGTTTTTTTCTATCAACATAATACTCCTAAACCCGGGCGAATGATTTCGCCCTTTTTTATGGTTTTTGTTTGGCTCTTCAAATAACCTTTTCACTGCTTGTTAGACTGTAAATACCATAAAAGTGATGAGGGCAAATTAAAAGAATTTTATGTTGAATAATGACCCTTATCAGGGATGAATAAGGTAAGTTAGGGAAATAAAATTATTTATTTTTAGTATGTTATGATAAAATTTTTGCTGAAAAATGCTTGACAGATATAAAAAAATCATTATTTTACTTCTTAAGTATACTGACATAGTCACTCTTTTGCAAAAGGAAATTGTCTGAACTTTATTCAAAGTTTTATTTTATAACCCTTTAACTTCATAATAATGTTGACCAGCTGGTAATCAAAATCAATTTAATACAGAAACTACGAAACAACTCATTTTAGTGACAGATACAAATGATATCACTAAGAGATGAGACAACAACATGTAATATACGGTTTTTTACCGGACGATAAAGCCCGAAATTATTTTGTTTCGGAATGAGATAAACTTTTGAGATTTTAGTGGTAAATGCACTTGATCTCACAAAGTTGACTGATAATTATTGAATGTCTAGGCTATGTTGCCCTCTATGAAAGAATTTTTGGAGTAATTTTATTCCAAAGGTTCTACTCGAAGATATGATGATGTATTGAACAATATGTCATCATCTATGCTACAGCAAAATACTTTCTGCTGGATTTAACAGATGTTGCGTAAACAGTACAAGATAGAATAAGTAAAACAGCCGGGGTAATACCCGGCTTTTTTATATGCTTATTTTATACCTGCAACAGTCAAAACATATAGTTGAGTTTGTTGTATGGATAAGCATTATTATAGCAATATAAATATGGTTAAAAATAACATCTAAAAAATTGTTATCCGTTGCCTTACAATAATTAAAAAAAATAGTTTAAAATATTAAAACTATGTGCGTAAGCCTTGAAATCGCATGATTTTTTAAATCTTTTTCTATTTTATAAGCGTAAAATTATTCTTATGTTTTGCGTATGATTTTGCTTATAATAAGCATTATGATAAAACAGAACATAAGCTTAACGTATGGGGGATTTTTATATAGTTACCCTATTTTTAAGCCATTCAAGAAAGTTTTCTTTTTCATAGGCTACTTTGCCGCCGATGTGGAGTTTTTGTGAAGGTCCAAGCCCTTTTGCGTCAAGGTTAGCAAGTGTCTTGGCTGATATGGCATAACCGAGTTGTTTGGCAACTTCCTGTCTTGAAAATACTGCCGGAAGGGTGTTCTCCAGCTTCTTGAATAACTGTTCTTTATCCGTGTCTGATTGGGCGTAAATACTGGAAGTTGAGTAAGGATATTGATATTCATAAGGATTGTACATAAATTCTCCTATGAAATAAGATGTAAAATTAATGAAAAAACGGGAAAAGATTTGGAAAACTGATTGCCGTGCTGGATATGCTTGCACAAGGTCTTTCTTTGCCAGAAAAGAATAAGGATCGTCATCTGCAAGGTCGGCTTGCAGGTTTTAGAGAGTGCCATATTGAACCTGATTGGCTGCTTATCTATAAAATCGAAGCTAATGAATTGTGTTTATATGCAACTGCAACAGGAACTCATGCAGATTTATTTAATATGTAACTTTATTTATTGCTTTTCATTTCTTGTATAATATCATTAGCTTCGGCACTGGTAATAGCCGATAAATCTTTATCAAGAGGGGCAAGGATTGTATCAAGGTCTTTGCCTTTTTCTTTGCATAATTTTTGGATAAGATTTTGTTGACTTTCTGATGCAATTCTTGTGGTGCTGTGCGGTTTTGTATAAGCTTGTTTTGGAGCGTGTCGCTCTGGCATAGGTTGGGCTGGGATATTTTGGGCAGGCTGGGGGATACTACAGATTGGCTGTATTTTAGTGCTTTGAGCTTGTTCTAACCCCTGAAAATACGGCGTTTGAAGTTGCATATTTTGATAGGAATGATTTGTGGCTTCATTGAGCAGATTGTTTAAATCCTCTGTCGTTTGGATTGTGCCAATGGCTCCGCCTAAACTTGTTATACTATTTTCAGCAGAAGAAAATGTGCTTGCTACTATGATTGCAGTTTGATTGTTGATAGTGGTTATATTGGCTATGTTGTTTGTAATGGATTTGGCTGAGTTGTTCATAAAATTTCTCCTGTACAGTAGAATTTCAAAACTTGGTATCTGATTGAAAAAGCTTGATTGTGGGACAGTGAATAACGATTTGGGATAGTCCTCATATAATAGTAACGAGTTTTTATACTGTGTTGTATTATAAAGTTAACCTTGATAATTTGCTTTATTTTGTATAATACTTTTGTAATATAAGAATTACAGTGTGATACAAAAGGAGAACGCGATGCAGTTTTCTATGTCTATGCGGCTGCCTGAAGAAATAAATAATGAATTAGCTGAATTAGCAAAAGCTACGGGAAGAACAAAATCATTTTTGGCAGTAGAAGCAGTTAAAGAATTTCTTGCCCGTGAGAAATGGCAAATTGAAAAAATTCAACAAGGATTAGCAGAAGCAGATCAAGGTCTTTTTGCAACAGACGATGAAATAAAGGCATTGCATGAAAAGTGGGGATACAATGCAGAATATCTTCACTCAACTCTGGGCTGGAAAACGCCAAATCAAGTACATACAAAAATCAAAATACTCTCTTAAAAGTTGTTTGACTAATGGGGAGCATTACAATAATTTGGAAACACGCCCTAATGGGGGGCAGTACAGCTGCCTTATCGGCAGCTTTTTTTAATAAAACAGCCTGCTTTTTGCCGATACGGAAAAAAGCTGTGTTTGGGGTACGATATCCATAAAAAGAACATATGCCGGATAATGGAGACGGTTCACTCCATTAAATTCTAAAATTTTTTATGCAAACATCATTCTCATGCAAAATATATTTTTAAAAACAGAACGGTTAATATTAAGATATATCACGCAAAACGACTTTGAAGCATTGAAAAGCATTTTGCAGGATAAAGAAGTTATGTATGCATGGGAATATGAGTTCACGGATATGGATGTTCAGGCATGGATTGATAAAAATTTACAGATGTATGCGAAACATAATTTTGGATATTTCCTGCTCAGCGAAAAAGTGTCCAATACAGTTATAGGACAAGCGGCACTTATGCCCGATATCATCGAAGGGACGCAATATCATGAAATTGGCTATATCCTCAAAAAAGAATTTTGGCATAAAGGCTATGCAAGAGAGGCAGCAAGCGCCCTCAAAGAGTACGCGTTTCATGTTTTGCAGCTGAAGGAAGTTATTTTTGAAATTCGTCCGCAAAATCTTCCCTCTCTCAAGGTTGCTGAAAGTTTACATGCAAAAGTCTGCGGTGAATTTATAAAAAATGTCAGAGGCATAAAAATGCCGCATTTGATTTATACCTTATCTAAGTTGATGAAAAGTTAAAATTTTCTTGCTTTGTCATAGTCTGGAACTCTTCCGCATAACATTCAGAACTCACCAAGAAAATTTATAATATTTTTCTTGGGGAAAATGATTATCTCTGCTGTCGCTTCCTTATACCCCACATTGACTGCTTTTTTTGTGGAGAATATCAGTTTGTGTAATTTTAACTATAAAGGAATAAGTACTTTTATCTTCACACAGGAAGGATTGAGCATTGAAAATTTATTTTTATTTTGCTATCATAAAGCAAATACGATTTTTCTGCTTTTTAAACACTATTTACCGCAAAATTGTTTTTTGGGGATTTTATGCCTGAAAATAACACCACTTTTCCACTTGATGAGCAAAATCTGAAAAGTCCTGCGTCTGTATATTCTGATACAGAAACCTTAGAACAGGAAGAACTGTATCAAAAACTTATTGATTTTGCCCGTGTTCCCGAACATTCTCCGGGGCTTATGCATGCCCTTTCACAAGGCAAAGCCTTTTGTACGGGAGAGTATTTTTTCATCCATGATGATGATTGGCTTATGGCGATTGGCTATCCTCTGCACGGCACGTATTCCCATGAGGATTTTGAAGAGGCTTTCAAAAATGCCTGTCAGGAAGTCATAAAACAGAGCGGACAGCAAACACTCCATTGTTTTGCCATAGCTCCGGATTTGCCGGAGCGTTTGCAGGACAGCATTATTGACCGCGACCGTTTTTATGTGCTTTCAAGCAAGGCACAAATCCCCGCCCGTCTGCGTAATCCTGTACAAAAAGCAGGGCAAATCCTGCGAATTGAAGAGAGCACCGTCTTTACGCCTGCCCACCGCCGTCTTTGGGCAGAATTTATGGGACGGGCTGACCGCGGGGAAACTGCCCCCCTTGCCCCCCATGTCCGCGAGCTCTACGCCCGCACACCGGAAGCACTTGCGGAAACAGAAAAAAGCGGATATTTGCGCCTGCTCAATGCGTGGGACAGCGAGGGACATTTGGTCGCCTGTCTCATGCTTGACTATGCTCCTCGGAACTTTGTCTCCTATATCTTAGGTGCACATTCGCGTACCCATTATGTTCCCCATGCAGCGGATTTACTTTTTGCCTCCATGACAGAACGGGCAAAAGCAGAAGGCAAACGCTTCATTCACCTTGGTCTTGGTGTCAATGAAAGGATTTTACGCTTTAAGAAAAAATGGGGAGCAGTGCCTTCCCTGCCCTATGTTATGGCGGAATGGCAGGAAGAGGGAGAAAGCGAGGAACAAAATATCGCCCGCGATTTTGCCCTTGCCCTTTTGCGCAGCAGCACCATGACAAAACGGCAGATTTTAGCGATGCAGCCTGAACAGCGTCCCTTTGCCATGTTTTATGAAGCAGAAAAAAACGGGAAAATTTCCTATCTCTGCGGGACAGCCCATTTCTTTTATTATTCCTTTGAAAATTCGTTTCGCAAGCTTTTCCGTGAAGTTGATACGGTTATTTTTGAGGGTCCGCTTGATGATGCTTTCATGGCAGAAGTGGATAAAAACGGAAAAGATCTTGAACCCGGGTTTACTCCCCTCATAGAGCAATTGACAGAAGCAGAAATACGAAAACTGGAACGTGTTGTGCGCGGTCCTGAAGGAAAATGGGCTCGTCTTGCAGGCTTGGAAGCAAGCAAAAAAGCTGATGTACGCCAAATCCTGACCACCATGCGTCCTTGGTGTGCTTTTTTCAGCCTGTGGACAGCATTTTTGGAGCGGCTTGACTGGAAATGTTCTGTGGATATGGAAGCATGGCGTATTGCCCGTGATATGGGAAAAAATGTTATTGGCATGGAAAATCTGGAAGAACAGCTTGCTTCGCTCAATTCCGTACCGATAGAGCGTGTCCTCACCTATTTTCGGAATTGTCATGAATGGAAGACCTATTCAAAACGGAATTTAAACGCCTATCTGGCAGGAGATTTGGAAAAAATGATGGGTTCCAGTGCAGAATTTCCTACACGAACAGGTACTGTTATCGGTCTGCGTGACCAACGTTTCCGCGAACGCATGCGTCCGTATTTGGAAGAGGGGCGTACTGCTGTTTTTGTAGGGGCGGCACACCTGCTCAATTTACGGTGGATGCTTGCTGAGGACGGCTATACCCTGCGCCGCTGTCTGCCCGGTTTGCCGCACAAACTCAAAGCTTTTTTGCACAATGAAAAGGAGGTTCGCTGGTGGTAGTAAAAACTGACAAAAGAACAAGTATGGGGCTATCGCAAATTACTGCCGGTGCCATAACCCCGGATCAGCTCATCCCCTATGTCAAGGCCGTATCAGGGCTTGAGTCCCGAATGTTTGGAAACTGCGTCGGGCATTATTGCGAAGGGCAAATTGTCTTGATTGGCTATCCCATCGGAAAACCTCTTGATAAAAATGCCCTTGATACGGCAGTTGCTGAAGCACTACAGATGAAAGGGCTGCAGCATATCACTGTCCTTTGTGCTGAAAAACCAAGCCAAACGCCTGAAAATGCAAGTGTCAGCGAAGATGCCTACTGGTCGCTTCCTTTGCCGTTAGCCCCTTATAAACAAAAACTGCGCAATATGCTTGCAAGAGCCAAGCGTGATATTACCATTGAAGAAAGCGGTGCAGAAAGCTACGGACAGGAGCAGGAAGCCATAGTCAATGATTTTTGTTCCAGACGCAAACTGGAACCGGGCATGATACATATTTTTCATCAGCTGAAAAAATATCTTGCTGAAAGTCCAAACGCACGGCTTTTTTCAGCACGGACAAAAGACGGAAAGGCTGTTGCTTTTGCCATTGGAGATTATTCTTCTTTTAACACAGCCTTTTATATGTTTGCCTGCCGCCTGCCGTCAGCTCCTCCGGGAACTGCCGATGCTCTTTTAGAAGCAGTTGCAAAAGGCGGTGAAGAACGCGGACACGGTCAGCTTAATTTGGGGCTTGCGGTTAATGACGGTATTGGTTTTTTCAAGAAAAAATGGGGCGCTGAACGTTTCCTGCCCTGCTATGAATATGGCTGGGATGTACAGCCTGAGAAAAAGGGCTGGCTGGCACGCCTATTGGGGGCATAGGACAGGTTTACCTGTTTTTTATCGCAGCCAAACGCCGGAACGCCCGATTAACTTGGGAATTTTTATGCAGGGAGAAAATTTTTCTCTCCGCTCCCCGTTGGCATAGGGTTCATTCTTCTCGAACGGCTGCAGCTTCCTATTCCTTTTCAGAGCTTAATTTTATTTCAGAAAACAGGAAGTTTTACGCCAAAATAAGAGCTCACCGAAAATTCTCTAAAAATATTGCAGAGATACATTATGACAGAACATGATCCATTGAAAAATAAAAAATTCAAAGCTCCCGGCATTATGGAAATGCTCAAGCGCGATTTGCTCGGCAAACGCCGTTCCCTTGACTGCATACAAGTGGAAGTCACGTCCTTTTGCGGCGGACGCTGTACCTATTGCCCCCATACAACCATGGCAGAGACGTGGAAATCCAGACACATGACAGCAGAAATTTTTGCTGCTTTATGGGATCTTATGCGGGTAAGCGAACGTGTCCATTTGCAGGGCTGGGGCGAACCGCTCCTGCACCCGCGATTTTTTGATTTTGTGGCATTGGCTCGAAAAGCGGATTGTCAGGTGTCCAGCACCAGCTGCGGCTTAATCATGAATAGTGAAATTGCGTATAAACTGGCTCATTCCGGCATTGATACGCTGGCTTTTTCCTTAGTAGGAACCGACCCGACCACCAATGACAGCGGGCGGGCAGGCGTCCCCTTTGAAAAGGTCTGTTCAGCAATTCGCATGGTAAAATCTGCCATGAAAGATATGGGCTACAGCCCCGTCGATATTCATCTTGCATATCTTTTGCTGGCTGACAGGGTAGACGCTGTCAAAAATCTTCCCCGCCTCATGGAGGAACTCAATATCAGTACGGCAGTCATCAGTTCTTTGGATTATATTGCTGATACTGAGCAAAGGGAACTTGCTTTTGCCCCCCGCGAAAGAGAAAAAATTACCTATGCAAAAACTATTCTGCAGGAAGCTGCCGATGAGGCTGCCAAAATGGAACGGGATATTATTTTTGCTCTGCCCGGCTCAAAAGCGATAGCTCATGCAGGCGGCTGCAGGGAAAATGTGACCGGCAGTCTCTATATTGATGCAGAGGGCATGGTTTCGCCTTGTGTTTATTTAAATGTGCCTGATAATACAGAAAATCCTCATCGCCGCGTTTTTGGCTCTGTTCTCAAAACAAATGCACTTGAAATATGGCAAAATGAGGATTTTTTGGCATTTCGGGAGAAACTGGCAAAAAACAGTCCTGATACTGCCTGCCTCAATTGCCCCAAACGCTATGAAATAGTGGGAAGGGCACGGAAATAACTCATTCATTATTGTGCAAAATTTTCACAAAAGGTTCTGAAACAGGCTTACTCCTGTCATTTTCTATTGTCTAGCAGAGTGTTTTTTTCTCAGAAAAATTGATTGAATGCAGTTTCAATCCAAAATATACTGCCATTAAAAACAGTATACAGCCAAAAATGGTAAAGGTTTGTGCTATTCCGAAAAAGTCTGCAATACTGCCGGCAATAAAACTGCTTACAGACGTGGTTCCCATAAAGCACAGGGCATTAATGCTCATCACCCGTCCTCTTTTATCATCATCAACAATGGACTGGATTAACATATTGTTGGAAACAAAAAAAGTGGGCATTCCAAACCCTGCACAAAACATAAAAAAAGCACTAAAAGCAACAGAATGAATCATACCAATGCCAACAAAACTTATCCCGATTAAAAGCGTTCCGCAAAGAAGAAATTTTCTCAGCCCCTTTGTCGAAGTTTGACTGGCAAGAAATAAGGAAGCCAGCAACGCCCCGACGCCTGTCATACTCATCAATAAACCAAGAACATCAGCATCGGAATTTAACACATCCTTACTGTACATGGGGATTAAAACAGAATACGTCAAAACAACAAAACTGAAAACAGCCACAAACTGCAAGAGCAGCTTTATTTGCTGATGCGTTGCAATATACCTCACCCCTTCTTTGAGCCCTTCAATGATAGTCGCATTTTTTATTTCTTCGCTTTTTATATCGTTAATTTTCATCATTTTTACAAGAAAAACTGACGGCATAAGGCAAAGAAAATTGATTAAAAAACAGGCTCGCACATCAATGCGGGCAATAATAAGCCCCGCCAGCGCAGGACCCACCAGTCTTGCAAGATTAAAACAGCAGGAATTTAACGATATTGCATTGCCTAAATCATGCACATCATCAACAAGACAAATAAATGTTGACTGCCGAAGCGGCGCATCAATGGAAGCAATAATATTTAAAAATAAACTCAAAAGAATAATATTCCAGATATGAATAAAACCGCCATAGGAAATAAGCGTCATTAAAAATGCCTGCAATGCAAATAAAATCTGAATGGCAAACAAAAGCTTATGCCTGTCAAATTTATCAACAATAACCCCTCCAAAGGGCGTTATAAACAAGAGAGGAACAGCATTAAAACACATGATTGAGCCCATGGCAAAGGGAGATTTTGTAATATCATAAACAAGCCATGCAACCGCAACGCTTTGCATCCAAATGCCTGTCTGCGAAATGACAAGCCCCGGGAAGAACAGCTTAAAATTCCTATATTTTAACGCTCTAAAAGCCTTAATCATTATTAACCCTTTCCATTTTTCTTCAAAACTTCTTTAACGTTCCATTTTTTATAAATGATATTTCAGCAAAATAAAAGAGATAATTCTCTCAAATTCCTATCTAATACTACCCGCCTTTCTTCTTTTATACAATTGAAATTGAAACAAGAAAATCAAGAGAATTAAAAAATACGTATTCCTATTTTCCATGGGCATAAAATATGCTACCATGACTGCTGTAAAAGGCACGGAAACAATATGATACGAAAGTTTACGAAAAATGATTCAGAGCAGGTCATGAAAATATGGCTTGAAACCAATATAGAGGCTCATTCCTTTGTTCCCCAAGAATATTGGCGTAATAGTTATGCAAAGGTAAAAGAAATGCTCCCTGAAGCACAAATTTTTGTTTTTGAAGATGAGAAGACAAAAGAACTGCTTGGGTTTATTGGATTAATGAAAAATTATATTGCGGGTATTTTCATAGTACAGGCCGGACAATCACAAGGCATTGGCAAAGCGCTTATGGATTATGTCAAGAAAAAATATACTTCACTGACATTAACCGTTTATCAAAAAAACTCCCGTGCCCTTGCCTTTTATCAGCGGGAAAATTTCAGTATTCAAGCAGAAAGCACAGACAATGGAACAAAAGAAAAAGAATTCATTATGAGCTGGAAAAGGGGAGAGAGCAAGTAAACAATTCAGACGAACAGCTTTTGGGCATAGCTGCTATTGCTGCAAGGTTTCATATTTTTTTGCAATATCGGCATATGCAGCGGTCAATTGGGCATCAAGAACAGACTGCTTTGCAAGATAGGAAAATGCCTGTGCAATGACTTTTTTTCGTTCCGTACGCTCTGCCAACCGTTTCTGCACTGTCTGTTCAGCTAAAAGCTGCTGAAATATCTTAACAAGTCGTAAAGTCCGCGCTTTCGCACTATGTTTTTCCTGCACAAGTTTTCTTCCCTGCATGGCGATTTCATACAAATCATTTTCTTTTTCTTTTGACAGCCAGTGACGGCTAAAATCAACAGCTTTTGCCACATCGCCGCGGGGATAGGCCGGAAGCGAGTTTACTCCGAACTGAAAAATTTTGCCGATATGGTTTTCTTCTGTGGGAACATTATCTGCAAGACAGGCACAGCCAAGCCCCATGGCTTCAAAAGTTCTGAAATTCAGTTCGCCCACAGCGCTTTGGTTGAGGATAATCCGTGAGCGCAGATAAACAGGAACAAAATTTCCTTTTGTAATAAATATAGGCTCAAATGCTTTAAAAAGTGTATAAAAGGTGTTCCGGTCAGGATTATTTTTATTGCCCAATGTACCCACAAACGCAATAGGAATATCACGCTTTTTAAGCCATTCCTCTTTGCTTTCTTCTTCCGTGACATATGTCGCAAACAAAGGAAAATGCTCAGCGGCACAGGGGAATTTCTCTTTCTCTTCGCCTTGGGCATAGAGAACATAATCAAAAGCATAAGCATAATATCCGTGCCACCCGTGGCAATAGGTATCAATGGAATAAAAAACACAGGGAAGAGGCAGTTCTTCTATCCCCCATAAATGGGGCAGACTGCTGTCATCCGCATACAAAAAAACATCGGGAACAAAGCCTTGGCTCATACAAACGTTTAATGCCTGCTGAGCTGTCATAACAGACATGAGCTCAAGACTGCATGATTTTGTTTCCCCAATGGAATAAACAGCATGCCCTAATGCCTCAAGCTCCTTTGTAAAATAAGGATTTTTTCCGTATTGCAAAATCTTCATAATCAAAAAAATGGCTTTCTCCAAAAGGAGAAAGCCACATTCTTATGCGTGTTTAATTTCAACACCCAGTAATTTAATAAATTCACCAATCAGTGCCGGATGGGCAGGCCATGCGGCAGAGGTTACCAAATTACCGTCAACAACGGAATCAGTAAAGGTTGTGTTGGAATTTGTCCAAATTCCTCCGGCAAGTTTAATATCAGGCATAACAGCAGGATAGGCAGTGCATTTTTTACCGCGGACAACATCAGCGGCAGCAAGAAGCTGCGGTCCGTGACAAATGGCGGCAATAGGTTTCTTTGCTTTTTCAAATTCCTGCACAATTTGCACAACACGCTCATTTAAACGGATATATTCCGGAGCTCTGCCGCCGGGAACATATAACCCTGCATAATCAGCAACATTTACTTTATCAAAATCATAATTAAGCATGAAATTATGACCGCGTTTTTCAGAATAGGTTTGATCCCCTTCAAAATCATGAATTGCAGTTTTAACGGTTTGACCATTTTTTTTATCGGGGCAAACAACGTCTACTTGAAAACCGCACATGACAAGCATTTGGTAAGGAACCATGAGTTCATAATCTTCAACAAAATCCCCTGCTAAGACAAGAATTTTTTTTGCCATAATAAACTCCTTTATGGTTTAACATACGTATAGTGTTCATTTTTTAAGCGGACAAGTTCCACAATTCCTGCCGGAACAATTTGTACGCCTTCCATAACCATTTCCTTTGTCAAAGAAAATTTATTTAATGCATTTTGGCAAAGTTTAATTGTTAATCCTTTTTCCTGCAAGGTTTTTAACTCAGGCAGCACAATTTCTTTTTTAAATAAATTCACAGCAGGACCATTGACAAGCATAACAACATCGGCTTTTTTCCCTTCTATTGCCGTAAAATAGTTTGTCACGTTTGAAATGGCAATGCCAAGCACCGCACTGTCGTTTAAATCCACATGAAAAACAATATCTAAATTCATATTCAAATCCATATCAATCATCCTATCGTTTTAATTGTTCAATGGCTGCTAAATGGTGAACAGGACCTATTCCTTTTCCCGGAGCATAGCTGTTGCGGAGTGCACAGTTCAAAAATTCCTGTGCTTTTTTTACTGCCACGGGAAGGGGCTGTTTTTTTGCCAAATACGCTGTAATGGCAGAAGATAAGGTACAGCCCGTGCCATGGCTGTTTTTCGTGTCCACATGGGGCTGACACAGGGCTTCCATTGTTCCGTCTGCATCAAAAAACCAATCGGTCACGACAATGGGCTTTTCTTCAAAATGCCCGCCTTTGATTAAAACTGCCTTTGCACCCATGGCAAGCAGTTTTTTTCCTGCTTCTTCAACGCTTTTATTATCAACAAGTTTTATGCCTGTTAATACTTCTGTTTCCGGTTTATTGGGCGTAATCAGCGCTGCCAAAGGAATAAGTTTTTCTTTCATCATGGCAACGGCATTTTCTTCAATCAGGGCATGCCCGCTTGTGCTGACGCAAACAGGGTCAACCACCAGAGGGAAATCCGCATGCTGCAGTTCATCAGCCAATGCTTCAATGATTTCCGCACTAAAAAGCATGCCTGTTTTGGCTGCATGAATAGGAAATCCATCCAGCACAGCCTCCAGCTGCTTGACCGCAAAATCCGCACCGGGGGCATGAATGCCTGTTACCCCAAGCCCGTTTTGTGCGGTAAGAGCCGTGATAACACTTGTCCCGTACACACCCAAACAGGCAAACGTTTTCAAATCTGCCTGTATTCCTGCTCCCCCGCCGCTGTCGGATCCTGCAATGGTAAGAGCATTTGGAAGAACACCACTATACATAGCAACTCCTAGAGATAAACAGCTTCAAACACTGCTACGACTACATTATTTTGTAATAATTTCAATAAAGAACCATTGATTTGCCATGTATCCGCCTTTTGCAGGCTTTGGTTGAATTCCATGGCAAGCTCTTCGCCGTGGGGACAAAGCATAAGCGTTGAACCGCCCTGTCCGAATTTTATGGAATTATCCTTGAGAGTAACCCCAAGGAAGAAATTATTGCACCCGTCAGAACCGGTTGCCTGATTATTGCGGATAATAATGTGCGGTTCCCTTTGCCCTTCGGAAAGTTCAACGGGCTTATCACCCAGCATTGTCAAACGCCAATAAGTATTTTCTATTCCAACGTGCTGTCCCATTTTTTTGCATATTCCTGTATCATTTGCTTTTGTTACTTTGATTGGATAGGCATCAATTTCACCGTTTTCCAGTCTGCGCAAAATAAGTTCCATATCCACCATGAGCGGACGAACAAAGGAGGTATGGGGAAATTCCTTTGCAATCACCCCGTGTTGCACCACAATAGGCTCCAGAGGAAAACGGCACATGGACGCACAGTCTGTAAAGTCCACATTTCCGTTTATATTTTGCAGTACACCGGAAACATGAAATTTTCCAATAACAAAAAATTCTTTATCCACCCGAGAAAAAGAAGATTTTTTATTTTCTGCATACTGACTGAAAACAAAGGAATTTTCATCCTGAACGGTCGCTATTAAAGGAGTTTGTTCCCCTTGGGTTATTTCAAGATTATGGTTTCTGTCTATTTGAGCCCAATGGGCTATAGAGGAACGATTTTGCTTTTTGATAATGGCAAGATTATTCTTTTCAAGAAAAATCACATCACCCTGTCCATTGATAAATGCTGCCGGCACAGATAATTCCTTTGCCAGATCAGCCTGTTCCGCCCTTCTTAAAAGAATATTTTTTTCTTCAAGGCTGACGGGATCGGGGGTGGAAAATAAAAGCATTTTTTCATGAAAAATCGATGCACGCACAAAAATTTTATCCCCTGCTTCAACAACACAGTCAAAGGAAAAAGGTAAAGGAGTTTTTCCCTCTGTAGGGATACAATAGAGCGCAAAAGGCACTGTTTCGTCATTTTTATATAATGAATAGCGAACGGTTACCTTTGGCGGAAGCATAATGCGTTCTCTGTAAAAAATTTCCCCCTGATAGGTTGTTACCTTTTGTGAAGATTTTTTTAATGTATATTGTGCACCGTCAACTTCAAAAGCAAGTGTTTTTCCGGAAATTGCCGCTATGCAGTCTTTTTCCTGTATCGTACCGGCAGAGATATCAAAAAAATGCAGTTTCAGTGCATTTTCCTCTGTCCGCTGCCAAGAAAAACCCGTAAAGTTTTTGCTGTTAATAAAAGAAAACGTGCCATCCTCTTTAAAATTAATATAACGCCCTGAACCTGTTTCCCAAAGCCCTGTCAATTCATCTGCATGGACAGGTCCTGCAAAAAATAAACTCAATAAAATATACAGAAAATATTTCATACTTCACCTATACTAATGCAACTAAATCATATTGCTGTGTTTCCGTAATATCGGCTTCCACAAGCATGCCGGCCTTCATTTCCTGTTCCGGAGGAGCTGAAACATAGGTAATGCCGTCCACATCGGGGGCCTGAAACCATGTCCGTCCCACATAAAGCCCCGGCCATTCCTCATGTTCCCTGTCAATCAAAACAGGCATACGCTCACCAAGATATTCCTCTAAAATTTCCTCACTGATATCTGCCTGTAATTCCATAATTTCATTTCTGCGGGCTTCTTTTACACTTTGCTCCACTTGCTCAGGCATTGCGGCGGCTTTTGTGCCTTCCTCCTGTTCATACGCAAATACTCCCAGCTGATGAAAACGGGTTTGCGCTGCAAAATGATACAAGGTATTAAAATGTGCATCTGTTTCCCCGGGAAAACCCACGATAAACGTCGTACGCAAGGCAGCTTTCGGAAAATATTTACGGATTTTCTCCACCACAATTTCCGGATTTTGTGCAAACGGTCTGCCCATTTTCGATAAAATCTCTCCATGAGCATGCTGCAGGGGAATATCAAAATACGGCATAAACGTATCGCCTGCCTCCTGCAAATATTTCAGCAAACTATCTGTCATTCCTGCAGGATAGAGATACATTAACCGCAAACGTTCCAAGCCGTCCAGTTTAAATAATTCATCCAAAAGCGGACGTAAATCCTTATCGTCCGTGTCGCTGCCCCATGCCGTCACATCCTGTGCAACAAGAATTAACTCTTTTATCCCGCTCTCCACAATCTGTTTTGCTTCAGGAACAAGAATTTTTTTATCTATGGAACGATAAGCTCCGCGAATGGAAGGAATAGTACAAAAAGAGCAGTTATGCCGACAGCCTTCTCCAATTTTAAGCCATGCATAGGAAGGACCGGTACTTATTTTTCTTCCGTGTTCGGGAATTTGTATCAAGCTATTTTTATACGAAAAAGACTGATAGCATTTTGCAGAAAGCTTTATCCCAAAATGTTCCTGAATGGCAGAAGCGACAAGACTTCCCCACCTGTCAATATCTTTTGTTTCAAGCCATAAATTAACTTCCGGCACTTCTTTTTGCAGTTCACACACGCCATAACGACCAACCAGACATCCGCACACAATAATGAAGCAATCTTCATTTGCTTGAGTCACCACTTCTATAATGGCAGCAACAGATTCTTCCACTGCACTTTGGATAAAGGCACACGTATTGATGAAAACAACGCTTGCCTCTTCCATTTCATCAACAATTTCAAACTCGCCCAAAGAACCAAGCACATGCTCTGTATCAACGAGATTTTTCGGGCATCCCAAACTGTGCGTATAAACTTTAATCATAGCTTACTCAATCATGGCTTACTCTAATTTTTTTCCTAAACGGCTAAACCGCAAAGAATTTTCTTTACTGTCCCAAGACCAGTAAATTCTCCATGCCTTTCCGTAAATTTCATCGCGATTGACAGTTCCCCAAGCACGGGAATCTTCGGAATTATCGCGGTTATCTCCCATACAAAAATATTCATCCGCAGGCACTTTATAGGGAGGCATATTGTCAAGCTGTCCATAATAATGGGGACGTGTCTGGATAATGTAATCCTCAACAACTTTTTCCCCGTTACGATAAAATTGCTTATCGCGCATTTCAATGACATCACCGGGCAAACCCACAACCCGTTTGATATAATCAACAGAAGGATTTTTAGGATATTTAAACACAATGATATCCCCATATTGCGGTCCTTCTCCCTTATAAATCCACGTACCCGAAAAAGGCAGTTTCAACCCATAACTCAATTTATTGACTAAAATATAATCCCCAATTTGGATGGTATTAAGCATGGAACCGGACGGAATAGTAAACACAGAAACTAAAAATAAACGAATAAAAGCGGCAACAAGCAGGGCAACAACAAGTGCCTCGCCATATTCCCGCAGTACGCCTTTTTTCTTTGGCTCTAATTCTGACATATTTCCCTCAAACATTTATGTGCGCATAATTTATCATGCATTATAAAGTCACGCAAGTTTTATCCTCCCCCACTGTTTTTGCTTCTTGAAGGAGTACTTACCATTCACCGCCGCCGAAACATTAATGCATATACGCAAAAATATTCCCGCAAAGGATTTTACTGAACACCCGAGTGAGGATTATTCTCTATTAAAAATTGGTAATTTCCTTGTTAAATAAAGATTTCTGCACCATTTTTCATCGTCTGTCAGTTTTAACCGTTCTTGATTTTTTAATTTATTTTTTGCTCTCCACGCTTTGAATGCTGCAAATTCATTTTCTATTTCTTTGGCTTCCTGCGTTTTTAATATTTTTTTATAACATTCCATTTGCCTGTCATACATTTCATCAAAAAAATACCGAAAACTCAAAGCGGCATTGCAGCAGGCAAGAGCTTCTTCATATTGCTGCTGTTTATATAAACTGTCAAAAAGCAAAAAATATCCCTCATGCCAATAAGGTTCTTCCCTCAGCATTTTCATACAAAGTTTATCCGAATATGCAGATTGAATTTTTTGCTGTTTTGTTTTTCTGTCTTCTTCGTTCAGCCTGACATAAAAGAAATAATCATTTGTTAAGGCAGGTACATAGCCATCCAGCTCATAGTGAATATGGGCATAGGGTTTTAAATTCTTATTCCGTTCAAAAAGCAAGGCTCGGTTATGCTTCCCCAGCTCCGGATTTAATCTTCCTGCTGTTTTACTTTCATAATGGTACACAATACTTTCATGCACAACTTTACAAAGACAGCCGGCTTTTCCATATTGAAAACATAAATCCAAGTCCTCAAAACCATTGACAAACTCTTCGCAAAACTTTCCAAAAGAAAAAAATTCCTTTGTCCTCGCCAGTAATGCAGCCCCGGTTATTGCCTGAAAAATACTATGCTTTCCAATGACCCGATGGGAATACGGGAAATTTTTATATATATGTCCGATATGCCCATTTAAATCATAGATAATGCCGCAATGCTGAACCGTATTGTCAGGATATAACAGCAAAGGTCCTACCAAGCCAATTTTAGGGTTATCCAATTCTTTTATCAGAGGAGGCAGCCAGTTTTTTGTCACTTTTGTATCATTATTCAAAAATAAGAGAACATCACAGCCTTGCTCCCGCGCAAGTTCCGCCCCCTGATTGCACGCAATGGCAAATCCTTTATTCTCATCATTTCGAATATATTGAAAATGCTCCCCCAATATGCCGGTGCCTGCCTGCATAATTTCTGAAGATGAAACATCTTGAGACGCATTATCAATAACATAAATATATACATCAGATAAATCCGTATGTTCTTTTATGGATAATAAACAAGGAAGCGTCATCTCCTTCCATAAATTATATACGGGAATGATAATGCCGGCTTTCATTCCTTCTCCTCACTATACTTTTATAATTTGGCTTTTCCTGCAACTTATGAACAGTTTTTTATTACACACTAAAAACAGGTAATTTTCTTGTTAAATATAATTTTTTTCTCCATTCCTCATCAACCAGAAATTTCAGTCGAGCCAGATTGCCTTTATACTCTTCCATTCTTCTCCTTTTATTCTCTTCATGTAATGCCGCAAACTTTGCATATGAACTTTCACCGCTAACTTTTTTATAACATTCCAAATACCTGTCAAATATTTCTTCCAAATTATAGTTAAAACGAAAAGCGAGAGTGCAGCAATCCAATGCTTCCTTATATTTTTTCTGTTTATATAAGCTGTCAAAAAGAATAAAATATCCTTCGTGCCAATAGGGCTCATCCGTTAGCATTGCCAAACAACGATCATCAGAATATGCAGACTGAATTTCATTTAATTTGCGCTCTCTTTCTTCTTCCCTTAAGCGAACATAAAAAAAATAATCTTTTGTTAATGCTGACAGATACGCATCATTATCATAATAAATATGTGCATCGGGCTTTATCATCTTATTTCGTTCTATAAAAAGATTTCGGTTATGGCGCAGCTGCTCCACATTCAATCTGTTTGGACTTTTACTTTCATAATGATACACAATACTCTCATGCACAACCTTACATACATATCCCTTTTTAGTATATTGAAAGCAAAGATCTATATCTTCAAAACCGTTTCTGTATTTTTCAAAAAACTTTCCAAAGGAAAAAAATTCATTAGTTCTTGCAAGCAGGGCAGCAGCCGTTATTGCACCAAAAATACTTTGCCTGCCGATAACAGTATGACTGACGGGAAAATTTTTATAAATATGGGTTAAATGACCATTTAAATCATATACTACCCCGCAATGCTGCACCGTATTATCGGGATATAACAGCAAAGGTCCCACCAAGCCAATTTTAGGGTTATCCAATTCTTTTATCAGAGGAGGCAGCCAGTTTTTTGTCACTTTTGTATCATTATTTAAAAATAAGAGAACATCACAGCCTTGTTCCTGCGCCAGTTCCGCTCCCTGATTGCAGGCAATGGCAAATCCTTTATTCTCATCATTTCGAATATATTGAAAATGCTCACCCAATATGCCGGTACCTGCCTGCATAATTTCTGCTAGAGCTGCATCAGAAGAAGCATTGTCAATGAGATAAACTGTTATACAGGATACATCCGTATGTTCTTTAATGGATAATAAACAAGGAAGCGTCATTTCCTTCCATAGGTTATAGACAGGAATGATAATACCGACTTTCATACCTTCTCCTCATTTTTTGTCCTCTCAGCGTATCATAAATACCGATAAAAAAAAAGACCCCTTGCGGGGTCTTCCATATTTCTAAACTGTACAGAAATAGAATTACTTAATTTCAACAGTTGCACCGGCTTCGGTGAGTTGTTTCTTAGCTTCTTCAGCTTCTTCTTTTGATACAGCTTCTTTAAGAGTTGAAGGAGTGCCGTCAACTTTGTCTTTAGCTTCTTTAAGTCCAAGACCGGTAAGAGCACGAACAACTTTAATAACACCGATTTTGTTAGCGCCTGCTTCTTTCAAAACAACGTCAAATTCGGTTTTTTCTTCTTCAGCAGGAGCAGCAGCACCGCCGGCAGCAGGAGCCATTACCATTGCAGCAGCAGGAGCAGCAGCGGATACACCAAATTTTTCTTCCAATTCTTTAATGAACTCAGAAAGTTCAAGTACAGTCATATTAGCGATAAATTCAACAACTTGTTCTTTTGTTACGGACATGGGATTTCTCCTTGAAATTTTGTAATAATCTTTGGCAAATAATTAATAAAATTATGCAGCCTTCTTGGACTCGAGGTCTTTGAGTGCATAGAGAAGCGGACGAACCATATTGGCCATGAGAGATACCAAACCGGTTGGTATTTGATTCATGGTGCCGAGAGCTTGAGCAATAAGTTGTTCCTTGCTTGGCATCTTGGCAAGAGCATCAACATCAGCTTGAGATAATGCTTTTCCTTCCAAGCTACCGCAGCGAACACCAAAAAGCTTGCTGTCTTTGGCAAAGTCACTCACCGCTTTGGCAACAGCCACAGGGTCACTAAATCCAAGAGCAATAGCGCAGTTTTCTTTAAAATTAGCAGAGATAACTGCGTGAGTAGTGTCAGATAAGGCAATGCGTGCAAGAGTATTTTTTACAACATAAAACTCTCCGCCGGCTTGACGGATTTTTACTCTTAACGCGGTCAGCTCTTCCACACTCATACCCTTGAAATCAGTAACGACAACAATAGAAGCTTCAGCAGCTTTTGAGCGTACCTGTTCTATAATCGCAGCTTTTTCTGACTTATTCACGTGAAACTCCTCACGTTAGGGTTGAAATCTGGAAATGCCGAGCCAAAGAAAGTCTGGGCAGGATTTAGAAACCTGCTGTCTTCGACTCGAAAATTTCGTCCTTAGCCATATATCACTAAAAACTATTTAATGGAAAATATAGCAGGCTGGCTATATTCTCACTCTTAGTTTTCCATGAACTTTCTTATTAAGGTTGGATCAACCTTGAAACCGGGTCCCATTGTGGTTGATACAGCCATTTTGGTCATGTATGTACCTTTTGCAGCACTTGGTTTTAAACGTTGTACAGCGTCTAAAAGAGCTTTCAAGTTATCTTGAATTTTGTTTGCGCCAAAAGATACTTTTCCGAGAGGTGCATGAAGAACACCGGCTTTGTCAACTTTAAAATCAACTTTACCGGCTTTCAATTCTTCAACAGCTTTCGCAACATCAAATGTTACAGTACCGGTTTTTGCGTTAGGCATAAGACCACGGGGTCCCAACTGACGTCCAACCTGACCCACTAAAGCCATAACATCAGGAGTTGCAACGGCTGCGTCAAAATCAAGGTTGCCGCCCTTAATGCTTTCAACAAGATCTTCAGCACCAACAATATCAGCACCGGCTGCTTTTGCTTCAGCTTGTTTGTCGCCCTTACAAAATACTGCTACACGTACTGTTTTTCCTAAACCGTGAGGAAGAGAAACAGCACCGCGAACCATTTGGTCGGAGTATTTCGGGTCAACACCTAAGTTGAGAGCCACATCAACTGTTTCATCAAATTTTGCATAAGAAGCAGACAATGATTTTGCAACTGCTTCTTCAACAGTATAAAAAGTTGATAAATCAACTCCTTCTACTGATTTACGATATTTTTTTCCATGTTTGGGCATTTGTCTTTCCCTTCTTTGCTCTATTCGTTTTGAATCTCCTACCCTGAGAGGTAGTACTGCCGAGTCCAACGATAAAACACGCGAATATCACGTACAATCGATTGGAAAACTGCCCTAATTAACCTTTAATTTCAAGTCCCATTGAACGAGCTGTACCTTCAATATTTTTAACAGCACCTTCAAGGTCTTTGCAGTTGAGGTCAGGCATTTTAACTTTTGCAATTTCTTCAACCTGAGCTTTAGATACTGACCCTACTTTCTTACGGTTAGGTTCACCTGAACCTTTTTCCACTTTAGCTGCTTTCAAAAGTAAAACCGGAGCTGGTGGAGTTTTGGTAATAAAAGTAAAAGAACGATCAGCGTAAACAGTGATAATAACAGGAATAATCATTCCTTTTTGGTCTTGTGTACGAGCGTTGAACTCTTTACAAAAGCCCATGATATTAACACCGTGTTGACCTAAAGCAGGACCAACCGGAGGAGATGGGTTTGCAGCTCCCGCTGGAATTTGCAATTTGATTTTGCCTACTTCTTTCTTGGCCATGATGTTTTCCTTTATATAGCCCGAATATTAGACTTTATAGCAGACGCTATCCTTTTGTTACTTGTGAAAAATCAAGTTCAACAGGAGTTTGGCGTCCAAAAATAGATACTGAGACGCGAAGTTTGCCTTTGTCATGGTTAACATCTTCCACCGAACCGTTAAAGCCGCCAAAAGGACCATCTAAAACACGGACATCATCGCCCACTTCAAATTTAACCTTTGGTCCCGGATTATCTTGTCCTTCTTTTACCAAAGAAAGAATACGGCGGACATCATCACTGCCCATGGGGGCCGGACGATTCTTACCGCCTACAAATCCGGTTACTTTCGGAATACTTTGTACAAGATGCCATGAAAAATCTGTCATGGTCATTTGAACCATGATATAGCCGGGGAAAAGCTTACGGGTAACCGTCCGTCTTTGACCGTCTTTGCCAATTTCCACTACTTTTTCAGTGGGAAGCAAAACTTGGTGGATAAGACCTTCGTCCTGAGCTGTACGTTTGAGCTCGTTGATTTGCTTTTCCACTCTCATTTCAAAACCGGAATACGTATGCAGCATATACCAGTTATGATATTCGTTTTCATGAGAGTTTTGAGTGGCTGCAGATGAATTTGCCGCAGCTTCGACTATATTTTCTTGGCTCACTTCTTGAGAGTCAATATTATTATTTTCTTTATCCATTATAATACTCCAATTAGGGATAAATATCTATTCGTTATGACAAAATCATACGAATAGCACCAGAAAGGAGAAAATCCACTAAACCTAAAAGGAGTGCCATGACGGTAACAAATCCTAATACAACCAAACCGGTTGTACGAGTTTCTTTCAAGGTTGGCCAACTTACTTTACGAAGCTCAGTACGAGAAAGTAAGAAGTAGCTTTTTAAAGCAGAAAAGCGTTCCAATAAACCACTTTTGCTTGGCTTTGTTTTTTGTGCTTCAGAAGATTTTGCTTGAGAAGCTGTTTTTACTTCTGCGTTATCTTTGCTCATAAATATCCCAATATGAAAGAAAATGGCAGGTGAGGAGGGATTCGAACCCCCAGCATGCGGTTTTGGAGACCGCCGCTCTACCGTTAGAGCTACTCACCTGCTCTATGAAAACTACTTGGTTTCTCTATGGAGTGTATGTTTCTTATCCCAAGGACAATACTTTTTCACTTCCAGTCTGCCAGTAGTATTCTTCTTGTTTTTTACCGTCGCGTAGTTACGTCGCTTACACTCGGTGCAAGCAAGTAAAATATTAACGCGCATTTGTTACTCCAAGATTTCAGTAACAACACCGGAACCAACAGTACGTCCACCTTCACGGATAGCAAAGCGGAGGCCTTGATCCATTGCGATTGGGTGGATAAGTTCAACGGTGAAGGTAGAGTTATCACCAGGCATTACCATTTCTACGCCTTCAGCAAGAGCAATAGAACCGGTAATATCGGTAGTACGGAAATAGAATTGAGGACGGTATCCGGAGAAGAATGGAGTATGGCGTCCGCCTTCTTCTTTGCTCAAAACGTAAACTTCTGCTTTAAATTTCTTATGAGGAGTAATGGATTTTGGAGCAGCAAGAACTTGACCGCGTTCTACTTCTTCACGTTTTACGCCGCGGAGAAGTACGCCAACGTTATCGCCGGCTTCACCTTGGTCAAGGAGTTTACGGAACATTTCAACACCAGTACAGGTTGAAGTCATGGTAGGTTTAATACCAACGATTTCAACGGAGTCACCAACTTTGATAACACCTTTTTCAACACGACCGGTTACAACTGTACCACGACCGGAAATGGAGAAAACGTCTTCGATAGGCATGAGGAAAGGTTTATCAACCTCACGAACAGGATCGGGAATGTAACTGTCGCATGCGTCGAGAAGTTCGAGAATGCATTTAGCTTCTTCAGAATCAGCGCTGTCAGTGTTCAAAGCGTTAAGAGCAGAACCTCTGATAACAGGAACGTCATCACCGGGGAAGCCGTTAGCGGTCAAAAGTTCACGCATTTCCATTTCAACGAGTTCGAGAAGTTCAGGATCGTCTACTTGGTCGCATTTGTTCATGAATACGATAAGGTATGGAACACCAACTTGGCGGGCAAGAAGGATGTGTTCTTTTGTTTGAGGCATAGGACCGTCAGTTGCGGCAACAACGATGATAGCTGCGTCCATTTGGGCAGCACCGGTAATCATGTTTTTGATGTAGTCGGCGTGACCGGGGCAGTCAACGTGTGCATAGTGACGTTTAGCTGTTTCGTATTCAACGTGTGCAGTAGCAATGGTGATACCGCGTTCTTTTTCTTCCGGAGCTTTGTCGATGCTGTTGTAGTCAACAAATTGTCCGTTACCTTTAAGACCAGCAACTTTGGTGATAGCAGCTGTTAAAGTAGTTTTACCGTGGTCGATGTGACCGATAGTACCAATATTAACGTGAGGTTTGGTACGTGTAAATTTTTCCTTACCCATGAGAAGTCTCCTAAATTGGTTACTTATTACTATATGTTCTATGCTAGCAGCAAAGACGCTGTTAATCATAATACTTTATACAAGTATAAACTTGGATAAATACCTTAGTCAAAAGCGCTTAAAAACAGATTACATTGTGGGGAAAAAAATGAAGAAAGTGAGCAGAAGTGGAGCGGGAAACGAGATTCGAACTCGCAACCCTCAGCTTGGAAGGCTGATGCTCTAGCCGTTGAGCTATTCCCGCCCATTGCAGTAGTTCCCCGACAGCGCGCACTGTCTCCTACAGCTAAACCAGCAAAAGCTGGTGGTGGGGGTTGGATTTGAACCAACGAAGTCGGACGACGACAGATTTACAGTCTGTTCCCTTTGGCCACTCGGGAACCCCACCACGCTATACCCTTTCGGGTTATACCAGTTTCCTGGCAGGCCTTTTGCTTTCTCATTGCGAGAAATATGTGGAGCTGGCGATGGGACTTGAACCCGCAACCACCTGATTACAAGTCAGGTGCTCTACCAATTGAGCTACACCAGCACGATGTGTTTTATATCCTTTTTATTAACGGAATGCAAGTTATTTTTTTCAACTTACACTTTCTTTTTCACATCAAGAAGTGCCTTTATATATAAACTTATCTGACTTGTAAAGTAAAATTTTCTACTTTTTTAATATTTTTTTATTATTTTATTCAACTATCTTATTTTATAGATTAAAATGCTCGTCCCATGGTAAATTCAAAGCGACCGCTTAAATCTTGACCGTTATACCCGTCGGTTAAAGGATAACCGTAGGCGAAGCGCAAGTCACCAAGAGGTGAATTCCAGCGTACTTCAAGCCCTGTTGAATAATAATTTTTATCAAACAAACTTCTGTATTGTTCATCGGAAATTGTGGCAAAGTCAAAGAAGGGCACAGCGGCAATACTGTATTCTTCGCTGACACGCCAAATATATTCGGCAGATCCGTACACAGCCTTTGTTGCCCCGATAACTTCATAGGTTCTGGGGTCACGGGTGGAAACATCTTCATAATCATAGCCGCGAAGAGTGCTCATACCGCCGACATAAATACGCTCAAAGGCAGGAATGGGGTCATTCCCGTTTTTATAGGCAAAAACACCGGCTACTCTGCTGTGAAAAACATGATTTTTCCCCAGTCCGTAGTAAAAACCATAGGAACCGCGCAGCTTGATGAAATCATCACTGCCGCCGATAATTCCGCCGCCATATTCAACATAAATGCTTTCTTTTGTACCTCTGGTGGGGAAACGGACACTGTCTGTCGTATCGCGGACAAGTCCGGCACTGATAACACTTGCCCAGTTTTCACCCTCATAAGATTTAATAGCAGAACTTGCATAGGGCTGGATATTATACATTTCATAGTATTCAAGCCGGTAATTCAGCACTGCCCGTGTATATTCTCCAATGGGATAAAACAGTCCGAATTCAGTACCCGTGGAATCCCTATCATAGCTTGACCATTCATAATCTTCTTTATAAATACTCATGGTGAAGCCTAAATTGGTATCATAAAGACGCGGGTTGACAAAATACCCGCGCATAGAGGATTTTTTACTGGACAAATATCCCTGCAAGCCGACAGAATAGCCCTTTCCATAGAGGTTATTCTTTTGAATGTTGGCACTAACCCCAATATTATCATAGGTGGAGTAACCAATACCAAGACCAAACCTGCCTGTTTCATTTTCAACCACAGAAAGTTTCAAATCCACTTCACCGGTTTCGCCTGTCGGCAAAAGATCGACATTCACTTCTTTAAAATAATCGGTCATATTGAGGCGGTCAATGGAACGCTGCACCTTTGTCCCGTCATATGCCTGCCCGTCAGCCAGACGAAGTTCACGCAAAATAACATTATCGCGCGTTTCTGTATTTCCTTCCAAAATAACATTTCGGATATAAACTTTTTCATTAGGCTGTAAAACGTAATAAATATCAACAAGCCCTTTTGCTTTATCCAAAGGCGTATCCACATCCACATTGGCAAAGGCATACCCATATCCTGTGTAAATATCTTTTAATTTTTGGATATCATCCTGCATGACTTTCAGGTTAAAATATTCTTCATCTTTTTGGACATTATCAAGGGCGATTTTTTCAAATAACTCATCGGTTGACTCCAACAAGTCCCCTCTAAAGCCAATTTGTCCAATTTTATAACGAATGCCCGGGGCAATATTAAAGTTAACAACAATTCCGTCCTCTTCATAAAAAATTTCCGGACGGTTTGCTATGGCGTCAAGATAGCCGTTCTGGACTAAATATGCTTGAATTTGCTGTGTATCACCGTCAATATCTTCTTCTTTCAAAATACCGTATTTTGTAAACCAAGAAAACATGCCATGGGTACGGATTTTTGTGACATCCCGCAGTTCATCCTGCAAATCTTCGTCAACGCCAATCATGTTCACTTCTTTTACATACAGTTTTTTTCCTGCATCGACAGTAATGATAAGGTTTGCCCCTCTGTTGTTTTCCAAAGGTTGGATATCATATTTTGCTTCAACCAAATAATACCCTTGCTTGCGGTATAATTCTTTAATAACTTCAAGATCATTGCTCAGTGTTTTTTCATTCAAAACCGTGCCGGGCTGTGTTGTCATTGCACCAAGGGAATCTTCCTCGCTCACATCATCATCGCCAAGCACACGAATAGCATTTATTCTTTGCTTTTCCACAACGTTAACAACTAAGGTATTTCCTTCCATATGTGCCGTAACGTCATTAAAATATCCCATTGCCCAAACAGCGCGGATATCTTCATCAAGCTGATCATTGTCAACAGTATCCCCCACATGGGTAACAAGAGCATTTTTGACCCGCTCGGGGTCAATCAGTAAGGTTCCACGAACAACAATATCTTGGATATTCCCTGTATTCTGCATAGGACGAGGAGCAGCAAAAGCATTTCCCGCCAAGGAAAAACATACTATAAAAACAAAAAGAAGATTAATACATTTTTTGTTCATGAAAAGCTCCAGACTTTAATTCAACAACACGCTGCATTTGGTTTGCAATCTCAACATTGTGCGTCACCATGACAAGTGCCATTTTCTTTTCTTTATTTAAATTTGTCAATACCTGCATTATTTGTTCGCCCGTTTTTGGGTCTAAATTTCCTGTCGGCTCATCAGCCAAAAGCACTTTGGGGGATAAAAGCACTGCCCGTGCAATGGCAACTCTTTGCTTTTCACCTCCGGAAAGAGTTGTCACAACATGCTTTGCCCTGTCTGCAAGCCCAACTATTTCCAACAGTTCCATGGCTTTTTTCAGGGCTTCGTTTTTAGGCATTCCGGAAATCATTGCCTGCATGGCGACATTTTCTGCCGTTGTAAACTCCGGCAATAAATGGTGAAATTGAAAAACAAAACCCATTTCTTTATTGCGGATAAAATTTTTTTCCTGTTCTTTCAACGTATGAATATTTTTTCCGCAAAAAAGAATTTCACCGGAACTGGGATTATCAAGCCCTGCCAGCATATGCAGAAATGTTGATTTCCCGCTGCCGGAAGCACCGAGTACAGCAAGCATTTCCCCCTCTTCAACCATGAAATTAACGGAATTTAAAATCGTTATTTCTTCCTGAGGAGTACAAATAATTTTAGAAACATTCTTTAATGTATATAACATATCAGCCTGCTATTCATACCGCAATGCTTCAGCAGGAACAAGCTTAGCGGCTTGCCGTGCGGGGTAAATGGTTGCCAGAAAGCACATAAACATCGATGCAAAACCGATAAAAGCCGTATCAGCAAAGGTAATGAGCACAGGCAAATGGTCAGACGCGTAAACCCCGCGGGGCAATTCAATAAACTGATATTTTTGCAGTAAAAAGGCTAAGGTCAGCCCCCCCGCATAGCCAATCATGGTACCGATAAAGCCAATAATTGTCCCTTGGAGCATAAAGATTTTTCTAATGGAAGCACTGCTTGCTCCCATGGACATCATAATTGCAATGTCTTTGGTCTTTTCCATAACGAGCATTACAAGCGAAGTAATAATAGAAAAAGAGCCAACCATAACAATCAGCGCAAGCACAATGAACATGCCGATACGCTCCAATTGCAGGGCAGCAAATAATCCCGCATTGGTATCAATCCAGTTTCGCGTATATAAATAGTCCGGGAGCTGATTTTGCAGCTCTGCACTGACTTCCTTTGCTGCCATGGGATTATGGAGGAAAACTTCTATCCCGCTCACCCGTCCCGGAGGTGTGCCAATAAGTTCCTGTGCTGACTGCAAAGAAATAAAGGCTAAACGGTTATCATAATCGTTTAAGCCGGTTTTAAAAATTCCCGCAACCCGATAGGAAACAATTTTCGGTACAAAACCGGCTGTGGTGCGTTCTCCTGTGGGTGCCATCAAATTTATCCTGCTTCCTATTTTCAGCCCAAAACGCAAAGCCAATTCTTCACCAATAAGAATACCCTGCGCCCCTTTTGGACGGATAAGGTCATCAAGGGAACCTTCTTTTAATTGCTGCAAAATAGTCAGGGCTTCATCAGCTTTATGCGGTTCAATGCCGCGGATAACAAGACCTGTTGCCCCCTGCTGACTGGAAAACAAAACTTCCGTATATAAAAAAGGAGCAGCAGCTTTAACCTCATGATTTTTTGTTATTTCTTCCGCAATTTCAGCATAGCCGCCGCTTCCGTCTTCTTTTGCATCTAAAAATTCAGGAACAACACTTTGGATAAAAATATGGGAATTCGCCCCTAAAATCTTATTGCGGATATCTGTTGTAAAGCCGTTATACACGCCCATAACCACCACTAATGCTCCCACACCAATGGCAACACCCAGTACGGACATAATGGAAATAACTGAAATAAATGCCTGCTGCCTTTTGGAAAAAAGATAGCGTAATGCAATAAAAAGTTCAAATCCCATGGAATGATATACTATAGCTCAAGTCTTAAATGAGGGAAGAAAATAACTTCACGAATAGAAGGAGAATCCGTGAGCAGCATTACCAGACGATCAATGCCGATGCCTTCCCCTGCAGTTGGAGGCATACCGTATTCCAGTGCACGCAGATAGTCATCGTCAAGCGGACAGGCTTCTTCATCACCAAGAGCTTTTGCTTCCATTTGCTTTTGGAAGCGGATACGCTGGTCAACAGGGTCGTTCAATTCCGAAAATGCATTGGCAAGTTCACTGCCTGCAATGAAAAGCTCAAATCTGTCTGTCAATTCCGGATTATCATCATTGCGGCGTGCAAGCGGGGAAATTTCAGCAGGATAATAATAAATAAAGGTTGGCTGGATAAGTTTCGGCTCAACATCCAAATCAAAAAGCATAGACTGTAATTTGCCGATACCCACGTTTTCCACATTTTTTTCACCGCGGGAAATCAGGTAGTTTTTGACAGCTTCCATATTCGTATAAAATTCGGGAGCATGGTTGCCGTATTTTTCCAAAGAATCATGGAAGGTAATCCGTTCCCATTTTCCCTTGGTTAAATCGATTTGATTTTCTTGATATGTCACAACAGTTGAACCGCAAACCCGATAGGCAATAGTGGAAAACAAATCTTCGGTCAAATCCATTAAATCCCAGAATGTAGCATACGCCCAGTAAAACTCACAGGAGGTAAATTCCGGATTATGTTTCGTATCTGTGCCTTCATTCCTGAAGCAGCGGTTAATTTCAAAAACTTTTTCCAATCCGCCCACAATAAGACGCTTTAAATAAAGTTCCGGCGCAATACGTAAAAACAAGTCCATATCGAGTGCATTATGGTGCGTAACAAAAGGACGGGCATTTGCCCCGCCGGCAAGCGGATGCATCATGGGTGTTTCCACTTCCGTAAAATCATAGTCTTCCATAAAATTCCGAAACTCACGGATAATGCGGGAACGTTTGCGGAACACATCACGGGCTTTGGGATTAACAATTAAATCCACATAGCGCTGACGAAAACGCATTTCCACATTGGTAAGCCCGGCATGTTTGTCAGGAAGAGGACGAAATGATTTTGTCAATAATTTGATGGAAGAACAGGAAAGAGTGAGTTCCCCTGTTTTAGTGCGGAACAATGTGCCGTTTACCCCAACAATATCGCCGACATCGAGTTTTTTAAAAACTTTAAATTCTTCTTCGGCAAGCCGTGATTTATCGGCATAACACTGCAGGCGTCCTGTTTTATCCTGCAAGTGAAAGAACATTACCTTCCCAAAGGAACGATAGGAGACAATTCTTCCGGCAAGGACAAAGTTTGTATCAATGGCTTCCAATTCTTCTGCGCTGTACCCCTCAAATTCTGCCCGAACAACACCGCAGCTGTCTTCTTTTTTAAAGCCGTTTGGAAAAAGCGGCACACCGGAATCCCAAATATCACAGGATTTTGCCACACAGTTTTTAATAACTTCATTCAGCTCGCCGCGTTCATGGAAGCTTTCAAGCATGGGCATAAAATAAGAAACGTGTTCAGACTGACTTGCAATTTTAATTGCTTTTTGATGATTTGGGGTACTCACTTATCACTCCACAAAATAAAATCAAATATTGTGATTTATCATATTATTAAAATATGTGCATATAGTCAAGACAAACAATCAAGAAAAATTCAAATTTTCAAAGAAATTTCTCATTTATTCTATTGACAAAACAACAGAGAACAAGTTATTTTTATGCATTGATTATATGTAATAAAACCTCATAACGATAACGCTTTATTCTGTACTTGCTTTTTTGCAATGGATAAGCGTTTTTGTTTATTTTAGCCTTTTTTCCAAAGGAGCTATAGTATGGCAAAATGTTTAGGCAAATCCTTAACCTTTGAAGATATTTTACTTGTTCCGGCATATTCCAATGTTACTCCCGACATGGTAAGCCTTGAAGCATGGCTTACTCCAGAAATAAAACTTCCCATTCCCCTTCTTTCTGCGGCAATGGATACGGTTACCGAATCTGCCATGGCTATTTCTATGGCACGCAACGGGGGAATTGGCATTATCCATAAAAATATGAGTATTGCAGACCAAAGACTGGAAGTGGAAAAAGTAAAAAAATCCGAAAGCGGAATGATTTTGGATCCTGTGACTGTCGGACCTGACGATACCGTGCAAAAAGCCCTGCAGCTTATGCATGATTACCGCGTCAGCGGCTTGCCTGTTGAAAAAAATGATACCCTTGTGGGCATACTCACCAACCGAGATGTCCGCTTTGTGACAGAACCGGAAAAAGTGCTTGTCTGCGAAGTCATGACAAGAGATAACCTTGTGACCGTTCCCATGGGCACAACCCTTGAAGAAGCAAAACACCACCTGCACGTTCACAGAATTGAAAAACTCCTTGTTGTGGACGGCAACCGCAAACTCCGCGGTCTTATCACCATGAAAGATATTGATAAAGTGCAAAAATACCCTGATTCCTGCAAAGATGACAAAGGGCGCCTTCGCGTTGGGGCTGCCATCGGCGTGGGCAAAGGAAATGAAGAAAGAGCTGCCGAACTTCTGGCAGCAGGTGCAGACGTTCTTGTACTTGATTCTGCCCACGGTCATTCTGAAAATATTTTGCAGGCTGTAAGAAATATCCGTGCTTCCTTCCCCAACGCACAGCTTATCGGCGGAAACGTTGCCACCTATGAAGGTGCTAAAGCTCTGATTGAAGCCGGCGTAGACACGGTAAAATGCGGTATTGGTCCCGGTTCAATCTGCACAACCCGCGTTGTTGCCGGCGTGGGTGTTCCGCAAGTAACGGCAATTATGGAAACCAGCCGTGCCACCCGCGAATTTGGCAAATGCCTCATTGCTGACGGCGGCATTAAATATTCCGGAGATATTGTCAAAGCTCTTGCAGTAGGCGCCAATGCCATTATGGCTGGATCCCTTTTTGCAGGTACCGATGAAACGCCCGGCGAAACGATTTTATATCAAGGACGTACCTATAAAACCTACCGCGGCATGGGCTCCATAGACGCCATGAAAGACGGCAGCTGCGACCGTTATTTTCAGGAAAAATCCAAGAAATTTGTTCCTGAAGGCATTGTCGGACGTGTTCCTTCCCGCGGTCCTGTGGCTGACACGATTTATCAGCTTATGGGCGGGCTTCGCTCCGGCATGGGTTACCTTGGGGCAAAAAATATTCCTACCCTGTATGAAACAGCCCAATATGTGGAAATCTCCTCAGCAGGACTGAGAGAAAGCCATGTCCATGATGTTATCATTACCAAAGAAGCACCCAATTACCGTGTAGAACATTAATCGGGCAGAACATTATAATAAAAAATACAAAAGGTTAGTATGTCAAAAGTAATTATTATCGACTTCGGCTCTCAAGTTACCCAGCTTATTGCCCGCCGTGTGCGTGAACTGGGCGTTTATTCCGAAATTCACCCCTGTCAGATCAGTGCGGAAAAAATTAAAGCCATGCAGCCTGATGCTCTTATTTTATCAGGCGGTCCTGCCAGTGTCGGTGAAAAAGACGCACCTGCCCTTGATATGGGACTGCTGGAGATAGGTGTGCCCGTGCTCGGTATTTGTTATGGCATGCAGCTTCTTGCCCATAACCTTGGCGGGGAGCTTTCCCAGTCCGAAACCCGCGAATACGGTCCTGCAGAACTGGAACTTTGCGACAGCAGTGCTCTTTGGCAGGGACTTGGCAAAACATCCCGTGTCTGGATGAGCCACGGGGACAAAGTCAGCAAAGCTCCGCAGGGTTTTAAAGTGTGCGGAAAGACAAAAACGCTTGCTATCGCAGCCATGTGCGATGAAAGCCGCAAAATCTATGCCCTGCAGTTCCACCCGGAAGTACACCACAGTGTAGACGGCACAGCTATGATTAAAAATTTCCTTTTTGAAGTTGCCCGCCTCAAAGCTGACTGGAACATGCATAATTTTGCTGAACGCGTCATTGATGAATGCCGTAAAAAAGTCGGCGATGGACATGTTATATGCGCCCTTTCCGGCGGGGTTGACTCCACTGTTGTTGCCGTTCTCTTAAATATGGCTATCGGACACAGGCTTCACTGCATTTTTGTAAACAACGGCGTACTCCGTGAACACGAAGGCGAAGAAGTTGTCAGTTATTTGCGTGAACATTTTGATTTAAATCTAAAATATGTGGATGCCAGCAAGCTTTTCCTCGATAAATTGGCTGGAGTTGAGGATCCGGAAAAGAAACGCAAAATCATCGGGCATACTTTCATTGATGTCTTCGAACAGGAAGCCAATGCCATTAAAGCAAGCGGCGTCAGCGTCAAATTCCTTGCACAGGGTACGCTTTATCCTGATGTTATTGAATCCGTCTCCTATAAAGGACCCAGCGCCGTGATTAAAAGCCACCACAATGTGGGCGGTTTGCCGGAAAAAATGGATATGGATCTTATTGAACCGCTCCGAGAACTTTTCAAAGACGAAGTGCGGGCTGTGGGGGCAGAACTTGGTATTCCGGAATCCGTTTTATGGCGCCATCCGTTCCCCGGTCCCGGTCTTGCGATTCGTATTATTGGTGAAATCACCGAAGAACGCCTCAATATTTTACGTAAAGCCGATACCATTGTGCAGGAAGAACTCAGAGCTTCCGGCTGGTACCGTAAAGTATGGCAAGGCTTTGCCGTGCTTCTCCCCCTCAAGACCGTGGGGGTTATGGGCGACGGCAGAACGTATGAAAGCGTCATCGCCCTTAGAATTGTGGACAGTGTGGATGCCATGACAGCTGACTGGTCACGTATCCCGGAAGATGTGCTGGCTAAAATGAGCACAAGAATTATCAACGAAGTCCGCGGCGTCAACCGCGTCGTGCTCGATATTTCCCCAAAACCGCCCAGCACCATCGAATGGGAATAAGAATTACTTATAAATATTCTAGAGCGTTTCCCTATAATATTCGTAATTTTTATTTTTCTTGGGGAAAATGATTTCCCCCAATCCCCCTCATATCCTGTTATGGATATTGTCCATAACAGGGAATTAACATTCTTGATGTTAACAGGAAATGCTCTAAAAATGAAAAAGCCCTTAGTGAAAAACTAAGAGCTTTTTATTTTCCTATGGAACTATCAGAAAAAATTTTATGCTGTAATAATTAAACCAACTGGTTTCATTTATTCTCTTTGATTTGTTTATCGTCTATATATTTTTTCATTTCTTCTTCTGATAATACACGGTCATATTTTGACTTTATCTTTCCAACCTGTAAATCTTCAGTTATAAAATCTATAAGCTGAGCAAAATCTTTATTCTTTTCAGCAAGCTTATTTATTGTATCCCAATCCAATTCATCTTTATGATCAGCCTGCACAAGGATTTCACTCTCTTCCACATAATCTGGATTTAATTTAATAAAACCGATACCAAAAGAATTTGCCAATCTCTGCATTTCTTCCATTAAGTCAGAATCATCACCATAATCCAATGCTACAAGATACCCTTCATTTGCCCAGCTGGAATTGGAAACTGCTTGGAAATAATATTGCCGAAGTGTTGAAAATGTAACTTTCTTTTTAATTTCAAAGGAAAACAAATCACATTTCACAATATTGAACCGGTTAATCAATTTCTTTGTTTGCTCGTTATAATCATCAAAAGAAAAATGTACTCCAACCATGTCAGGGTGCAGCCATTCATTTTCCCCTTTCTTTCCTCTATGAGAAACTTTTTCATTTATTGTTTTTGCAACACATTCAAAATGAGGGCTTGCCTTGAGAAAATATGTCAGCAATACATGTAAATCTTTTTCATTATAATGCTCATTTTCCTTTTCAATCTCTACAATTTCTTTTTCAATTCTCTTTTCTTCTTTTTTATTAATCTCAATATCCTTAATAAAAAATAATGTTGGACGAGAACTTACTTTTATAAATTTTGTCTGCGGATTTTCTTTTATATCAATATATATTCTAGCTCCAATAGTTCGCCATGGAGTTTTTCCGGCACTCTCTATTTTAAAGCCTAATTCTTGTGATTTTTCCCAAATCTGCTTATCCGTCAGCGGAGCTTGAATTTTTTTCAACGTTTCATACGCCAATTCTAAAAAAGTCACAACTCTCCCCCTCTCATTTTATTACAAAAAAATTATATAAAACTCTTTCTCCTTATGCAAGTTGTTATCGCATATTAAACGCTCTTTTTCCCTGCTTGCCATTATAAAAAAAATCTTTTATACTTTTTACTCATTACAAAAATACGCATTGTTTTTGAGGTATATATGTTCGGAATCGGCTCTACAGAACTTTTGCTCATTTTAGTCGTTGCCCTGATTGTTTTAGGTCCCCGCAATTTACCTAAAATTGCCAACACACTGGGAAAAGCCATGGGACAGTTTCAGCGTGCCTCCCGTGATTTTCAGCGGAGTATCAATACGGAAATAGCTTTTGAAGAAGAACAGGAAAAGAAAAAAGCGGAACAAAAACAAGCAGAAACAGCTCAAGCCTCAGAAAAAGTTGAAAATAAAGAAGAGACAAAAGCATAGGGAACAGAGGGATTTTTCATGTGCTTAGATGAAGAAAACAATATCAAACGAATTCTTGGCAGCGAACCTATTGCTTCTCGTCCCTTGCCCAAAGACGAACCAAAACAGGAAGCACAGCCGGAAGAGCCACAAGAAACAGCCCGCAAAACAAATTCAAAGACTACGCAAGATACTGAGAATACCGATACGGCAAATCTCCAAAACGAAACAAAACAGGAGCAAAATTCCCAAACCCAAAATCCGGAGAATGAAACATTTATTCCTCCTGCAAGCGTGACAAGCCAAAAGAGTGATCCCGAAGAAAACCAAATGCCTCTTCTTTCGCATTTAAATGAGCTGCGTCTTCGCCTGACCCGTATTGTTATTATTGTTTTAATCGGCTTTATTGGTTTTTATGGTGTTTCAGAACTTGCCTATACCTATTTGGCAGAACCGCTGACCCGTTTTTTACCCGAAGGAAGCACCCTTATTTATACCTCTCCGCAGGGAGCATTTTTCACCTATTTAAAAGTTTCGTTAATGCTTTCCATCTTAGGTACCAGTCCGTACACCTTTTATCAAATTTGGGCATTTATTGCCCCGGGCTTATATAAAGAAGAACAGAAAGCTGTTTTGCCCCTTGCCTTTTTTTCTGCATTTTTCTTTATGGCAGGCGCTGCCTTTTGTTATATCACTGTCTTTCCCATCGCTTTTAAATTCTTCATGGGCTTTACAACGGACATGGTACGCCCCATGATTAGTGTTGAAGAATATTTAAGTTTTGCTTTGAAACTGATTATTGCCTTCGGGCTTGTCTTTGAAATGCCGCTATTTTCCTATTTTCTGGCAAGACTTCGCCTGATTACCGCAGACAGCATGCGCCGCTACAGAAAATACGCCATTCTGGTTATTTTCATTACCGCAGCAATCCTTACTCCGCCCGATGTTTTCTCTCAGGTCTTAATGGCTATCCCCATGATTTTTCTTTATGAAGTCAGTATTTATATCACAATGGTTGCCAACAGAACCCGGGAAAAAAATGAAAAGCTGCAAAAAGAGAAAGAAAATACAGAAGCTGGACAAAAAGATCTGACTGAACAGAGCGAAGGGGCAGAACAGGCAGAACAGATTGAACGGGCTGAAGAACCTGAAACACCGGAAACAAATGCGAAATAAAACACAATGCAAAGGCAAACGGATTATTTATGAATACTCTCCAAAGAAAAGCGTCCATTTCCCGCAGCACAAAAGAAACAGATATCAATTTAACCCTCAACCTTGACGGTACAGGCAAAACATCTATCCAAAGCGGTATGGGCTTTTTGGATCACATGCTGACTCTGCTTGCCTTTTGGGCAAAATTTGATTTGGAACTCACCTGCAAAGGCGATACGCATATAGATTATCACCACAGCATGGAAGATATTGGAATTTGCCTTGGCAATGCCTTCCATACCGCCCTCACCAGCCGCAATAATGCCAACGGCATTGAGCGCGTTGGTTTTGCAAAAATTCCCATGGATGAGGCGCTGACGGAAGTTTGCCTCGATATTTCCGGACGTGCGTGGCTGGAATGGCATAATGACGAAATTCTCCCCCCTGTTATTGCCGGTGATGAAAAAGATATTTGGCGGGAATTTTATAAAGCCTTTGCCGGCAGTGCAAAAATGAATTTGCATATCCGATTTCTCTATGGAAAAAACGGACATCACCTTTTGGAATCCGTGGCAAAAGGCGTAGGAAAAGCATTGCAGCGTGCAGTTAGTATTAATGGTGATGAGGCAACAAGTACAAAAGGAAGTTTAGACCTATGAAAAAAATTCTTTTGCTCAGTCTTCTGCTCTTTACATTTTTGGCAAGTGCCTGTCAGGAACAGGCTTTAATTCCGGCCATTCCTGCCCCTGTCGTAATTGCAGTTGCTCCTTATAACCAGCCAACCCATGAAGCACAGCTTTTAGCCGGCTATATCCCAAGAGAACAAGGGCTTGCCAGCCAAAATGACCTTGCATGCTATGATGAACTTTTAAAAGAAAAACTTGCTCAAACCCATAGGCAATATCTCTTTTTAACCTATGATGATTTAAACATCAATATCCAGCGTGACAGCAAAGACAGAGCCAATGTCCTTGCAACATGGGCAAAAATTGCGCAAAATAACAATGCGGATTATATCCTTATTCCACAACTTATTGATTATGAAGAAAAATATGATGTGGGCGGAGATATCTTTTCCCCGGCACGCCTCATTTCTGATTTCTTTCTTGTCAAAGCGATAAATCCCGCCAATGATTCCCCTGACGGTTTCTTGCAGGCTCGTTCCCATTATAAAGAAGTAAGCTTTATACAAGTCAATGCATCGGGGGAAGATTATGTCACACCAAGACAACGTCTGAGTGTTGCGTATTTTGTGCAGGAATCTATCCACAAAATGATACATGAATTCCAGCTGATACTCAAATAGGACATAGCATATGATTATTTTTCCTGCTGTTGATTTAAAAAATGGAAAAGCTGTTCGCCTCAAACAAGGCAAAGCCGATGAGGTTTCTGTTTTTTCCGATGACCCTGTACAAATGGCAAAACACTGGCAAAGCCTTGGAGCGGAATATCTCCATTTAATAGATTTGGACGGGGCTTTTGCAGGCAAAAGCGTCAATGCCGATATTGTCAAACAAATTTGTCAGGAATTAACCATCCCCGTCCAGCTTGGCGGCGGAATACGAAGCGAAGAAATTGCCGATTTCTGGCTTCATTTAGGGGTTACCCGCATTATTATCGGCACAATGGCTCTTGAAAATTTTGCACTTTTTGAAAAAATCTGCAAAAAATATCCCGGACGGGTAGGTGTTTCTCTGGATGTGCAGGGAAAAAAACTCAAAACCCGCGGTTGGGTTGAAGATTCCGGAAAAGAAATTGATGAAATTCTGCCCAAGCTCCAACATGCCGGCTGTGCCTTTATTATTTATACGGATATTGACCGTGACGGCATGCACAGTGAGCTTAATTTTGCCGAAATAGAACGTCTGGCAAAACTTTGTCCTCTTCCTCTTCTGGCAGCAGGCGGGGTTTCCACCATGGAAAGTGTAAAAAAACTTCTGCCCCTTTCCAAGACATCTTCTTTGCAGGGTATTATTTCCGGACGAGCCATTTACGAGGGAACACTCAATTTGCAAGAGGCAATTAATTTTATTAAAAATAATTGATACAACAAAAGATACTGGAATAAAAGACACATTATTTCAATGTATTATAAAAAATTAAAAAAAGTCTAGAAATTTTCTTAATACCCTAAAGGCTTTTTTATCTTTGCCGATATGATTTTTGTTGAAACAATAGTCCAATATGTACGAAGCGCCAACTTGGACTTCCTGTTTCTTCAACTCACGGCTATGGAGGTTCTTATGAAGATAAGCAATAATTCTGGAATTGAAACATTTCCAATCAGCATAAATGAAACTTCTCCTGTTAATAAAATTACAAAACAAGAAGAAGTAAAAGGAGTTTCTTCTCCCCTCATGCAGGCACAAGATACTGTTTCTCTTTCTGAAGACGCAAAATATCACACTATGGCTAAAGTTGAAGCACTTGAAACTTCAGAAGTTCGTGCGGAAAAAGTGCAGCAGCTCAAGCAAAAAATCCGTAACGGCACCTATCAAATGAGCAGTATGGATACAGCAAAAGCTATGGTGCAAGATCTTTTTGCGCACAGAGAATTGCTTTTAGTGAACTAAAACACTTCAACCTTTAATAGGAAAGGCGGGAACTTTACCCGCTTTTTTTTGTCCGGTTTTCTCATTTGCTGTAAATATGAAGGTTCAGCATGTTCGGCTGAGATAAACCAATGATACGTTTTCAAAGACAATTTTCTTCCCTGCTGCAGACTTTTGCGCTTTACGGCAGGCATTACCATACAGCAAAGCCATGCTGCATGGTTTTTAAAAACACAATGTTTTCTATGCAGGAGTAAATTTGCGCTAAAAAATTCGCAAAACATTTTTTTCATACTCTTCTTTGCTGAACAAAATATTATTTTTTTATAGCATATAAAGCCCGCTCGTTCCCGCCTAAATCCATGAGCGTCTTTACGGAAGTATAGTGATAGTGAGAGCATAGCGCCTGCATGGCTTTTCCTTGATTATAGCCATGCTCAATAAGCAATAACGCGCCGGATTTTAAGAGTTCTTCGCCCGCTTGCAAAATTTTTTCTGCATGGGCTAAGCCGTTTTCACCGTTTTGAGCCTGTCCTGAAACAAGTGCAGATTTCGGCTCAAACTGTTTTACACTGTCATCCAGAGCAAAATACTCATACTCGGGAATATAGGGCGGATTACTTACAATACAATCCAGCTGTTTTCCCTGTAATATTTCTTCCAACTGTGCTATAAATGCCTCATTTGTAAAATCCGCCGTAAAAAATTGACTTCTCTTCGCAAGTCCCAAACGGTCGGCATTACGCTTCGCAAGTTCTATTGCCTTCTTATTGATATCTATACCATACCCAAAACATTGCCGACATTCCTTCAAAACAGACAGCAAAATACAGGCGGTTCCCGTGCCCAAATCCATGACATAAAAAGACTGATTATGCTTTTGCACTGTGAAATATGCCGATGCTTCGTCAACCAAAATCTCTGTATCCGGTCTGGGGATAAGCGTTGAGGAATCAACAAAAAAATTGCTGCCGTAAAATTCTTTTTGCCCGGTAATATAGGCTAAGGGTTCTCCTTTTTTTCTCCGTTCAAAACTGCGCATAAACAGTTCCCGTTCTGTTTTACTGAGCACATACTCGGCATGGGACAAAAGAAAAACTTTATCCTTTTGCAAAACAAAGGATAAAAGATAATAAATTTCATTTTTAGCATCCGCCAAGCTGTTTATCCCCGTATTATACAAGGACTGTTCCTTTGGCTGCAAAACAGCAAACAATTCTTTTCCAAATTCCTGCACCAAAGTAAAAAGTGAAAAATTTTGCATTGTTCTTTGTCCCAATAAAATATCATACCTGATTTCACACAATTCGATTGTAAAAAATACAAAAAAACAAGTAAAATAGCAATATTAAAGAGAAAAGCAAAAAAATAAGCGCTCTTATGATATTGATTTCACAAGAAAATACTCTAACATATTGTTTCGAAAGAATATAATTTATGGTTTAGCTATCATTTCTGCTAAAATATAACATGGTAATTTTATTCATATTTTTAAAATATATACCATAAAATAAAAAAATTTTTCAAAAAAATTAAAAGATGTGAAAATATATACTTGCAAAAAATAAAAAACTTAGTAAAATGAAATCAACAATAAAATGATGTGTCAACAAAATTTTATTAGGGAAATTTTAACAAGGAGAGTCGTATGTCTCAACATGATGAAAACATTGTTATAGACAGAGCGAAAAGTAGTTGGTCTGACCTTTGGAAAAAGGAAGACTATTGGGCAATTTGGATTGGTTTAGCTTTTGCATTTTTTGCAATGTTTTTAATCCTTCCTTCAAAAACTGATTTTATTCAAAAAATCCAAAAACAAAATGACATCATTGCTGCTGAAAAAGCAAAACCATATGAAACTATGGCTTTGATTGAAGCCAAAGCTGCTAAAAAAGCAATTATGGGCGGCTCTTTGCCGGCAATGAAAGAATTTAAATCTTATCTTGCTACTCCTAAAAAATGGAGCGGTAATCCTTTGGATTCCATGGTTCTTACAAAAGAACAAGCCGATGCATTGAATGGCGACAAAGTTGAAAAAGCCGCTGCTGCTAAAGAAGCTGCCAAAGTTGCTAAAGAACTTGCTATTACCGCTGATAAATTAGCTCAAGACGCTAACTATCAAAACGAACAGCTCAATGCTGAAGCTAAGGACGCTATTTCTGCTTGGAAAAAAGCTGACAAAGAAGCTTCCAACCTCGGCAAAAAGATTGTAAAACCTTACAACCTCTTCCCTAAAATGATTGGACTTGGTGTTATCATCGGTATTATGATGAGCATCGGTATCTTCTTCATGGGACAAAGCGTTGTTAAGTTCCTCATTGGTTACGTTGCTGTATTTATTCTTTGTGTTGCCGCCAACATTCTTGGTAAGCACAGCGGCATGAGCTACTATGGTTTGAACGCTGAAATTTGGTCAATCATTCTCGGTATGCTTATTGCCAACACCATCAAAACACCGAAATGGATGATGCCTGGCGTACAAGTTGAATATTACATCAAAACAGGTCTTGTTCTCCTTGGCGGTGAAGTTCTCTTTACAAAAATCGTAGCTATCGGTATCCCCGGTATCTTCGTTGCTTGGATTGTTACACCTATCGTTCTTATTTCTACTTTCATCTTCGGTCAAAAGGTACTCAAGATGGAATCCAAGACTTTGAACATCACCATTTCTGCTGACATGTCAGTTTGCGGTACTTCTGCCGCTATTGCAACCGCTGCTGCCTGCCGTGCTAAAAAAGAAGAACTTACCCTTGCTGTCGGTCTTTCTCTTACCTTTACCGCTATTATGATGATTGCTCTTCCTGCACTCATTAAAGCTATCGGTCTTGACCCAGTTCTTGGCGGTGCATGGATCGGTGGTACCATTGACTCAACCGGTGCTGTTGCTGCTGCCGGCGCATTCCTTGGTGATACCGCAATGCAAGTTGCTGCTACCATTAAGATGATTCAAAACGTACTTATCGGTGTAACGGCATTCTTCGTAGCTATTTACTTTACAACCAAAGTTGAACATACTGCTGACGGTAAAGTTAGCCCGATGGAAATTTGGCACAGATTCCCCAAGTTCGTTCTCGGCTTCTTAGGTTTGTCTATCCTTCTTTCTTTCATGTCTGCAAATTATGGTTCCGACCTTGCATACTCCATCATTGATAAAGGTGTAGTTGACGTAACCAAGGGTCTCCGCGGTTGGTACTTTGCTCTTGCCTTTATCTCTGTTGGTCTTGCTACTAACTTCCGTGACCTTGCAGAATACTTCAAAGGCGGAAAGCCTCTTATCCTCTATGTTTGCGGTCAAACATTCAATATCTGTCTCACCCTTTTGATGGCATATATTATGTTCGACCTCGCATTCCCGGAAATCAAGGCTTCTCTCTTGAAGTAACAAAAAGCACAACTTAAATAAAAAAACCACCCGCATCGTGGGTGGTTTTTTTATTTTAAATAATAGCGGAAAAAAATTTCAGATTTATGATTAAAGTGTTTCCGTAATACATTCCTAACATATCGTACAGCTTATTTTTTTGGAAATGAAGGGCTCACCAGTCAATTTGCACAAAGCTCGTAAACTCAATAGTATAAATAATTTCACCTCCATTTGATGGCATCTTTCTGTTGTTCTCCGTAAAACTATTGCACCCGTCTACAACTTCCGCAAGCAAATAAGTCGGCAACTCCTATCCCCAAAATTCCTCTCAATTTATGAATACTACCCATAACAAAAAACATTTTTCTTATTTCTCCTCTTACCTAAAATACTCTTGCATACTGATTGCCCTCAATTATAAGGGGAATGAAATAATACGTAATTTATCAAAATGGTTGAAAACGAACCGGTTGAATTGTGAAAAAAACGAAATTTCCTGTTCCGAAAAGTTTATTCAGGAGAGGATAATACCCTCCGGTATTTCTAACACTCCGAACAATGACAATATTTTCAGTCTATGATATATATTATCAATAAAGAACTGGAGGAGAAATATGCTTTGGTCGCAAGAAGGTCTGGAACAACTCTTACATCTGCTCGGAGATATGGAAATGCCTCTTGGAGCTTATTATGCGCATACGCCTCCGGCACAAGGGCTTAATCCTGCCCAAGGAAGGCATGAATGCATTATCAATTTTATGCGAAAAAGCCGTACAAAAAACATCCCGGTTTTCTTTGCAGCGGACACACCCGCCTGTATGGGCGGCTGGACTTATTTAGGATTTTCAGATAAATACAGAGATAGAATTGCCCGTTATGTCACCACGGGACTGCCTGATAGAGCAGGTGAACACTATATGCCGGAACCTGCATCAATGTACAGTTTTTTTGATGATATAGATATACAAAAAGCACCTGCTCACTATTGTATAGTCAAGCCATTAAATCAGTTCCGCGATAAAGAACAGCCTGAATTGATAACTTTTTTTGTCCGAGCTGAACGTCTGACCGGACTTTGCCACCTTACGTATTTTGCCCTCAATGATCATCATGCTGTCATTCTGCCATTTGGTGCTGGCTGTAGCGGCACATTCGCCTGGCCACGAACATATCAGCTCAAAGGATTGCGGCGTGCTGTAATTGGCTGCACAGATATTTCCTGCAGACCATATATGAAAACAGATGAACTGAGTTTTACTGTAACTCCGGATATTTTGACAGATATGATTATCGCTGCGCCGCAATCGTTTTTATCCGGTCATTCATGGCAAGGTGTTTTAAAAAAGATTAAACAGAGCGATAAAACTTGGGGGCGATAAAATTTGGGGTGATAAAAAATTGGAACATTTCCGATAAATCTTGCTACTTTTCTATGTAGGGGAAAACTTTTGAAAAAGTTTCTTCCCCTGCACCCCTTTACAAAACTTTTTAATCTTTCTTATAAAAATCAGCTACATTTATTTCCAGAAATGCGCCAGAACAGCAATGATGAGCATAACTTCAGCAATGCTGGCAATTCCATGAAAAATAGTGCAGGCATAAAAAAAGGAGCAATTGCTCCTTTTTTATTTTTGCTTTGCTAAAATATCCTGAATGTCATACGGAAATAGCGTAAAAAGCGTTTATTATGGTTATTTTTTGGAATAGGATATACCGTATTTATCCAATTCTTTCAATACTTCTTGGATTATGCGGGGCATAGCTTCCTGAACTTTCGGGCTGAGCTCTAAGTCAAGGGAGGTAAAATCTTCCGGCTCAACGCCTATCACGACACAATCCGGTCTATGTCCAATCAAATCGCAATAAATAAGCGTGTCCACCAAGTCGGTCTGGTGCAGGGAATCGGAAAAACTCATACTCTTGCGCAAATCATCGCCCACCAAACGGTACAATGTGCCGGGTTCATGTCCGCCTTTTACCGCATCGATAATAACAGCCAAATCACAGCTTATCAAACTATCCATAAGCCCCATGCCAAGAGTTCCGCCGTCAAGAAGCTTTACATTTTCCGGGAAGACGTATTCTTCCTGTATTTTCAGGACGGTCTTTACGCCAATAGCCTCATCTCGGTAAAGAACATTTCCGACACCAAGTATCAGAATATTCATGTTATTTTAATTCCTCGCTTTGAGGTTTCTTTTCCGGTACATACCCTGCAGCATATTGCTGGATAAGCTCGTGGGCGCGCTGTGCCAACTGGGTTACACCAGGTTTTGAGATTTGTTCATCAGCACCGACGGAATTTCCTTTGTGACGAAGTTTATCCGTAATAAGAGAAGAAAAGAGAATAACAGGAATTTTCTTCATATACGGATCTTCTTTTACTGTCTTGCAAAGGGTATGACCGTCCATTCTTGGCATTTCAATATCAGAAATAAGCACTTGAACATAATCACTGATATCTTTATTTTCCTCAATTGCTTTTGAACGCAAAGAACAAAGCTCGTCCCAAGCTTCCTGTCCGTTGGTAAAGTCACGCACATCAAAGTTTGCTTCTTGGAGCAGGGTTTTGAGCATATTACGGATAAGGGAAGAGTCATCACAAACAATAGCCCGATATTTTGGTGTTTGTTTCCAATCAATTGCATTGTCAAGGCGTAAGCCGAGTGTCGGATTAAGCTCGGTCACAATTTTTTCAAGATCAAGGATAAAAACAATTCTGTCTTCTAGACGAACAACACCGGTAATACAGCCTTTTGAGAAGAAAGACATATAGGAGTTCGGAGCTTCCACATCTTCCCAGCTGATACGGTGAATTCTGTTTACTCCGGAAACTTTAAAAGCAGTTGTCACGTTGTTAAATTCTGTCACAACAACTTTAGGCGGATTATAATTATCCAAATTATTTTTCTCAAGCCAAATATTCAAATCCACCAGCGGGATAATTTTTGAACGCAAATTAAATGCACCCAAAACAGAAGGACTTTGCAATTCCGGCAAAGGAGTAACATGAGGCAATTGGATAATTTCCAAAACCTTTGCAACGTTAACCCCGTAATATCCGCGATATATAGGCTCTCTGCCTTCTTCTTCAATAAGTTTCAGCGCACTTGAAGTGCCTGAGTCCAGTTCTACCACAGGTTCATCAATATAAAATTCTACAATCTCAAGCTCGTTTGTACCTGCTTCCAACAAAATTTTCGTTTGAGACATATATCCTCCTCAACACATTGACCGGTTTTACCAAGACATTAACAGCCGTTCCGCTTCGTCAACCAAAGATTTTGGCGTTGATGCTCCTGCAGTAAGACCAACTTTTTTAACTGTTTTAAAAAATTCTCTTTTTAATTCATCGGCACTTTCTACCAGAACTGTAGGGATATTTTTAGAAAAAACTAATTCTGCCAATCTTTTTGTATTTCCGCTCTCTTTTCCGCCGATAACAACCATGGCATCAACATCTTCCGCAATGGCTAACGCTTCGTCCTGACGAAGTTTTGTGGCATCACAAATTGTTTCCAAAATAACAGGCGGAGAAGAAAGTATTGCACATAATTCTCGTTTTATAGTGTCAAAAACCCCTCTGTCCTGCGTTGTTTGGGCAGCAAGCACCATTTGTTCCCGTTCTTTTTTCCTTGCATAGGCAATCAGCTTTTCAGGATCCGGAGAAATAATATATTTTCCCTTTGCATAGGAAACCAAACCATCAACTTCCGGATGATTAGCGTCCCCGAAAAGCAGCAATGTCCATGGCTTCTCATCCCCTTGGGTAGCTTTGCTGATGGCATTTTGGGCTTCCTTCACTCTTGGACAGGTTGCATCCATTAAACAGACATGGGGCAAATTCCGTAAAAAACTTTCTGTACTATTGGGAATGCCATGGGCACGGATAAGTAAATTGATCTGCAGCTGCCCTTCTTTCTTCTTTTTTTCATCAATGGTTTCTGAAAAAACATAAAAAGGCTCCAATGCGTCTTTTACATCCTGCACGGAACCAAAGCAGCGTACCCCTTTCAAGGCATATTCTTCAAGAACAAAAGGATTATGAATGATGGGACCGAATGTCCCCACATGCCCCCCTTTTTCTACCAACATATCGAGTTTTTTGAGTGCAAGAGCAACCCCCATGCAAAAGCCTGCTCGTTCTGAACGGATAACTTCCATAAACCTACCTTTTCAATCGCCGCAAAAAAGGAGAAAGCAACAGCGTTATATTTTCCGGCACAAAAATTTTTGCCACCAAAAGATAACTCAAACCATACACCATACCGCCAATACAAATATGCATGCCCTGTATCCACAATAACGGCAGTTTATCCTGCAAAAAGAATTCTGCATAATACCCTGCAGCAAGGCAAAACAAAAATGGTATACCATTACATAACACATTTTTCCACAAAAGACAAAGTATTCCTTGATATGCTTTTTGAAAATATTTTTTCCCCGCAAAATAAAGCAGCAGCGCATACAAGGCAATGGAAAAACAGGTTAAAAACGCAACAGCCATGCCGCCAAAACGAGGTGAGCAATAAAAATAAAAAGGAATAATTCCCAGCGTAACGCAGGTTCCCACCACCGCAGGCGTTACAGTATTTTCCATGGCATAAAAGGAACGCCCCAAAATTTGCTGTATACACCAAAAAGGCACGGATAAAAGCATAATCTGTAAATACGGCGTTGCCGAACGGGTTTCCTGTACGCCAAATTGCCCCCCTTCAAAAATAAACCCAAGTGTTGGCTGTGCCACTGCAATCATATAAAAAGTTATGGGAAAAACAATGACAAACGTATTTTTTATGGCTCGCTGCAAGGTTTCACAAAAACTCTGCATATCATTTTTAGCAAACAAACTCGCCAAAAACGGAAAAGAAGCAACCCCGGCAGCCTGAGCAACCACCCCCACGGGCACCATCATAATCCGCCGAGCATAGCTCAAAAGGCTGACTTCCCCTGTGCCTGCCATACTTCCAAAAATACGGATAAACTGTTCATCCAAAACCGTGATGGACTGCCCTACCATAAGCGGAAAAGCAATCGCTAAAAACCGTTTTAAATAACAATGCTTCCATTGCAAGGATAAAAAGATACCGTCAGATCTTGCTGCCATAAAAGGCAAAAGCAATGAACCTGAAAATGCCCCGAGAAGCACTCCCCAGCAAAATCCCTCCATGCCTTTGACAATTCCGAAATACGGAAATAATACCCCGCAAAGCAAAATCATGCCGTTATATATTAAAGGCACAAGAGCAGGAATGGTAAATTGTTTGCGAATATATAAAAGGGCAGTAAAACAGGCGCCGGGTAAAAAACAAATCTGTGCAGGCAAAATAATCCGCAAAAATTCCGTCAGCCGCACAAGCTGTGCGTCATCAAAGCCCGGAGCAAGATACGGAACAAAAAAAGGTGCAAAAATCCACAGCACACAGGAAAAAAGAATAACAATGCTTGTTGCCCAGCAAAAAACAGCGCTAAAAAATTTCCACGCGTCTTCCGTATCTTTTTCCATTAATTTGGAAAGAAGCGGGATAAGCGTAATGGAAACATAGCCCCCGGCCAGCAAATAATTCAAAAAATCTGGCAAAATAAAAGCTGCAAAATATAAATCCGTTTCTCCGCTTGCTCCAAACTGCCATGAAATGACTTTATCCCGAAAAAGCCCCATAAAGCGTGAAACAAGGACGCTGAATCCCATAATCAGAGCAGCAATTCCCATTTGTTGCTTAGCATTTATTTTTGCAAAAAAAGACATTATTTTTCCGGAGATTGGAAGGTTTCACGGAACATTTCAATGACAGCCTGCAAAGCTTTTGCCCGATGTGAACGCCCCATTTTCACACTTTTTGCCATTTCTGCACCGGTTAGCTGCAATGCTTCATCAAAAAAAAGAGGGTCATATCCGAAACCATTTTGTCCGCGTCCTTCAAACAATAATCTGCCCTCCCATGTTTTATGGACAACAAACTCTTTGCCGTCAGGAAAAACAACCGCCATGGCGCAATGGAAAGCACACTGCCGTTTTTCATCCGGCACATCTTTCATCACATCAAGCAATTTGCGGTTATTTGCCTCATCCTTTGTTTCTCCCTCAAGAAGGGGATAATCCTGTGCATAGCGGGCAGAAAAAATCCCGGGGGCGCCCTGCAAACAGTCTACACAGAGCCCGCTGTCGTCTGCAATGGCAATACAATGCAAATCACTGCACACAAAACGAGCTTTGATTAAAGCGTTTTCCTCAAAGCTTGTGCCGTTCTCTTCAATTTCCGGATAATCGTAAGGCAAGGTTTCCACCAAGAAGCCCAGCTCTTTAAGCGGTGCTTCCAGCTCAGCCAGTTTTCCTTTATTTTTTGTTGCAATAACTACTTTTTTCATCGCGGTAATATTCTGTTTTCATCGGTTTGATTATTTATTCTTTCCCCTACCAGTTCATCCAGTTCCTGCATAGCCTGCTGTTCACCTAAGAAAATAATATGATCCCCCGCAAGAAAAACTGTCTGTCCGTGGGGAATAAATACTTTATTTTCACGCATATAGGCAAGCATAATCACTTTTTTAGGCAAAGAAAGCTGCATCAGCGGTTTATTGATAAGCCGCGAGGTTTCCGTGAGGCATACTTCCATGACCTCGGCAGCATCAACCGCAACAGAAGCAAAAGCCACCACATTGCCCTGCCGTATATAGCTTAAAAAGCCGTTTACAGCTGCAATTCTCGTATTTATGCTATGGTCAATGCCGATATGTTTAACAATCGGCAAATATTCCAATTTATTAACACGGGCAACGGAATCCCTTGCGCCCATGCTCTTTGCCAAAAGACACGCTAAAATATTGGTTTCTTCATCTGCCGTAACAGCAACAATAACATCCATTTTGCCGACATTTTCTTCTTTCAATAACGTTGTTTCGGTAGCGTCACCATTTAAAATAAGCGTACTGTCCAAAAGCGTGGCAAGTTCTTCACAGCGTTTTTCATCTTTCTCAATTATTTTTACGTCCAAGCCTTTATTTTCAAAAAGCTTTGCCAGCAAATACCCTATTTTTCCGCCCCCAACAATGCAGACAGAATGAAAAAAAGCCCGCGTTTTATTCAAAAACCGCAAAAGTTCCCTCTGGGCAATATCCACGTAAGCAAAATAGACAAGGTCATTTTCCTGTAAAACCACCTGCCCGTTGGGCACTACCAGTTTTTCATTACGGATAATGGCTGCCACCATGATATTTTCACTTTTGACAAAATCTTTAAACTCCATAAGCCGTTTGCCCACAAGAGGAGTATTATTGATATCATAGGCAACCATGCGCAGATGTCCGCCTGCAAATTCCGCATAATCCTGCGAACCGGGCAAAGACAAAAGACGGTTAATACTGCGTACCACTTCGCTCTCAGGGTGAACCATGAGCTGAATATTCAATCCCGTTCCGCCTAACACATTGGGATATTCTTCGTATTCTTTATTGCTGATACGGGCAAGCTTCACGGCTTTGGGAGCCAAAGCATTGGCAAAAAGACAGGCAACCAGATTGACTTCGTCATCATTGGTAACCGCAATAAAATATTGAGAATCTTCAACGTTTGCCAGAGTCAGCGTTTTAGGGGAAGAACCTGAGCCTAAAATAGTCTGCACATCAACAAACTGTGTCATGCGGTCTAACCGGCTTTTATCCTTATCGATAACAACAACGTTTTTCCCTTCTTGGGTCAGCCGTTTGGCAAGGTGCAAGCCCACTTCCCCCGCACCTAAAATCACAACATTTTCTTTTATATTGGTAAAAATATCTTGAATTTTCTTTAAAAACATACACTATCCAATGAGTCTTTCTTACTCTGCATTTTCCAGAATTTCCTGCATAATTCTTTTTGTATCACCAATCAACGGTTTTAGCCATATTTTAAAACGTTCTTGAATTTGAGTATGTTGCGTACTTTTTTCCTCCGGCAACGCAAGGAATGTTTCTGCAAGCATGGCTGTATTTTCATGCAGGCAAAGTAAATTTTCTTCCGCCAAATTTTTAGTTTTATCCTGCATTTCAAACGCCCACAAAAAATTATGCAAATAAATACCCGTATGGGGAATAATCCCATAAACGAGAGCTTCTAAAAAATTTTGCCCGCCTAAGGGAGCAAGGCTTCCTCCCACAAACACATAGTCAGCAAGGGCATAGAGATCCTTCAAATCCCCAAATCTATTCCAGACAATGATATCCTGTGCCTGCATTTGTTTGTTGTTTTCAAAAAGTTCTGCAGCAAAATGCACAAAAAGTCCTTTTTCCTGCAGCGCTTTTTTCCACTCGGCAAACCGCGCCACATGCCGCGGGACAATGCAAATGGCGCTTTTTGTTTTTTTTGCATGGAGCTTTTCTATAAGTGCGAGCAATTCCAGCTCTTCTTCCTGACGCACGGACGCAAAAAGATACACACACACATTGGGAGCAAAAACTTTTTTCAAAGAATTGTCCTTTGCTGCCTGCATGGCACAATTGAGTTCCTGATACACAGTATCGAATTTTATATTATGCATAAACACACAGGTACTTTGCGGAAAAATGTCCTGATAATACGCCTTGTCCTGTTTCCGTGTGGCAAAAATTTTATCGGGATTGAATCCGGTAAAAATCCATTTTATTTTTTGATACGCCTTATGGGTTTTCTCGGTCATGCGGGCATTGACAACAAAAAGAAGGCTTTTATTTGCCTTGCACAAACGCATAAAATGAGGCCATAGTTCGGTTTCCAGTAAAATGCAGATTTTGGGTCTTGCCAGCAAAAATGCTTTCTGCATGGATTTTTTATCATCAAAAGGAAAATAGCAAAGGGAAATTTTGGGGCAGTCTTCAGTATATTTTTCCCGCCATGCTTTTTCAAAAGCCTGCTTTCCTTTTTGCAAAACCTCCATGCCCTGTTTTGTCATACTGGTGCAAAGAATATGACAACGGGCATGTGTTTTGGGAATATATTTGAGCAAAGCAAGGGTTAAATAGGCTTCCCCGCCGGAAGCAGCCTGTATCCAAAGAGTCACGGGCTTTTTTTCCGCCATATCCGACCATGCACCGCCTGCCACCCGTTCGGCATAGCCTTCGCGGAGCCGTTTATGCTTTTTAAGCAAAGGCTTTGCAAGTATCCATGCAAAAGAATAAAAAAAGAAAAAAATCCGCTGCAGCAGAAGAGAACGCATCTTATTTTTTCTTCCCTTCACGCAATTTAAATGTCAGCCCTGCACCAAGACCGCCGATAATTCCCAACAGTACACTGCGCGGCATATTATCCGTAATGCCAAAAAGTGCAGCAAAAATCCCCAAAGACGAACCAATTAAAAAGCCTTTCCAAATTGGTGACATAGCATATCCTTTCTTTTTCTTCTCATTGATTATACTTGCATTTTTATCAAGTTCCACGCATAATGGCAATGCAAAATTTTACCGGAAAAAATCCTTTTATTTTTTACAGGTTCTGGCTATAGTGACAACACACTTTTTATTGGATTTACTATGAACAAAGAATATTTTGGCGAAGAACATTTTGATTGTATCCTTGTGGGAGCAGGGCATGCCGGCTGCGAAGCCGCCATGGCTCTTGCAAAATTAGGGCATAAAATCCTGCTTATTACCAGCAATATAGACAGAATCGGGCATTTATCCTGCAACCCTGCCATAGGCGGACTTGCCAAAGGACATTTAGTCCGTGAAATAGACGCTCTGGGCGGTTCCATGGGGCTTTGGGCAGACAGTGCAGGCATACAATTTCGGATTTTAAACCAAAGCAAAGGTCCTGCTGTTCGCTCACGCCGGGCGCAAATGGACAGAGAAGCTTACATAAAAGTTGTTAAATCAACTATTTTCAAACAAAAAAATATCACGCTGTGGCAAGATATTGTAGAAGATTTAATCATTGAAGAAGGAGAGGAAGAAACAACACAAAAAATCGCAGGCGTTGTTACTGCCGCAGGAAAAAAATTCTATGCTCCCCACGTTCTCCTTACGACGGGCACATTTTTACGCGGACTTATCCATATTGGACTGACACAGTTATCAGGAGGCAGACTGGGGGACGCAGCCAGCATGCATTTGTCAGACGCCTTACGCCGTGCGGGCATTGAACTGGGACGCCTCAAAACAGGAACAACCCCCAGATTACGGTATGATTCCATTAACTTCGATATGCTTGAAGAGCAAAAAGGCGATTTTCCTCCTCCAACATTCAGCTTTCACGGTGAGGGAGCAAAACTTCCTCAGGTTTCCTGCTATATTACATGGACCAATGAAAAAACCCATGACGTCATCCGTTCCGGTATGGACAGGTCACCTTTATTCACCGGCGTTATTGAAGGAACAGGAGCACGCTACTGCCCCTCTGTGGAAGACAAGGTTGCCCGCTTCCCCGAACGCGGACGACACCAAGTTTTTATTGAGCCGGAAGGACTGAACAGCGAAGAATGTTATCCGAACGGCATTTCCACGAGCCTGCCTCTCGACATTCAGGAAGGCATGGTTGCAAGCATCAAAGGTTTGGAAAACGCAAAAATTGTGCGCCCCGGGTATGCCATTGAATACGATTACGCCAACCCTGTTCAGCTAAAGCCCACACTGGAGACAAAAAAAGTTTCAGGGCTTTGGTTTGCAGGACAAATTAACGGAACTTCCGGCTATGAAGAAGCTGCAGCCCAAGGGCTTTGGGCAGCCTTCAACGTTGCTGCACGCCTTGAAAACCGTGAACCATTCCTTTTGCGCCGTGACCAAGCGTATATGGCGGTTTTGGTAGATGAACTGGTTACCAAAGGAACGGAAGAACCGTTCAGAATGTTTACTTCCCGCGCTGAATACCGTTTACTTTTACGGGAAGATAATGCCGATGAGCGTCTGACCCCCATTGGACGTGAACGCGGACTTGTCAGCGATGAACATTTTGCTATTTTTACCAAAAAACAAAAGATCTTGCAGGAAATTTTAACCTTGCTGCGTGAAAACAGCATACGCCCCGACGCACAAACAAAGGCTCTGCTTGAAGAAATGCAGGAAGCATTCCCCACACGCGCCATTACTCTTGAAGATTTTTGCCGCCGTCCCAATGTGCCCTTAAAAGATGTGGCAAAATTTTTACCGGCACTCACCGAATACTTGACAAATTATCCTGAAATTTGTGAAACAGCAGAAATTATCACAAAATATTCAGGCTACTTATCCCGTCAAGAAGAAATGGTCCAAAAAACAGCCGCTCAGGAAAAAATCAGTTTGCCAAAGGATTTGGATTATACCGATATGCCCGGGCTTTCCCGCGAAATTCAAGAAAAACTCAACCGCGTAAAGCCTCTCAATCTTGGGCAGGCCGGCAGAATTTCAGGCGTTACACCTGCGGCTCTTTCCTGCATTGAAATTGCGTTAAAGAAAAAGCAAATGGAAGAGGAAAAATAAACGCTCTGATTGAGAACGAGATTAAGCGCCTACAATACATAAGTTCTTGTTTTTATAGGAATAATAACATGCGATATGGGGGTATGGGGGAAATCATTTCCCCCATAAAAAAGATAAACTGGTAATTTTTATAATTATATCTAAATGTTATAAAATCAACCGCATACTATAACAAGACAAAAATAAAATGAAAATTTATATTTTTTTAGTTGACAAAATCTTTACTTCCATATAATTAAATTTCTCCAGTGGCATTTGTCACTTTGCGGAACGGTAGTTAAGTCGGTTATAACGCCGGCCTGTCACGTCGGAGGCCGAGGGTTCAAGTCCCTTCCGTTCCGCCATCTTTTATATTCTGGTATGAAATAAGGTCAATCAAATTGATTGACCTTATTTTTGAGGATAATTTATGGTATTTTCATCTCCTTTGTTTTTATCAATATTTTTACCCTCGCTTTTTACGTGTTATTTTCTCTCTCCGACAAAAATCAGAAATAGTATTCTTTTAGTCTTCAGCCTTTTCTTTTATGCATGGGGAGAACCTTTTGCCATACTGATAATGATTGCACTCATTATTATTTCATGGCTATTAACCATATATATATATATATCAAAAAACTGCAGCACTTAAAAAATTTCTTTTTATTTTAGCTGTGCTTATCAATTTATCAGCATTATTTTTCTATAAATATTTATCCTTTTTCATAGAGAATATTAATATTCTTTTGAATTTTCTCCAATTCCCGTCCTTTAATGATCCACAAATAAAACTTCCTATCGGTATTTCTTTTTATGTTTTCCAGCTCCTCTCCTATATTATTGATGTTTATCGCGGTGAGATAAAACCACAAAAAAACATCATCAACCTTGCTGCGTATATTTCACTTTTTCCACAACTTATTGCCGGTCCCATTGTTCGCTATCAAACCATTATTGCCGATTTAACCAATAGAAAAACAAACGTTGACAATATTTATTACGGGCTGCGAAGGTTTTCGGTTGGCTTAGCGAAAAAAGTTCTTATTGCTGACCAGTTAGCCCTTATTGCTGACACGATTTTCGGGCAGCCAACGGCACAAGTTCCTTGTTTTTTTGCATGGTTAGGCGCTCTTGCCTATGCCTTTCAAATTTTTTATGATTTTTCAGCTTATTCTGATATGGCAATTGGCTTAGGCAGAATTTTTAATTTTCATTTTCTGGAAAACTTTAACTACCCCTATTCTTCCCTTAGTATACGTGAATTTTGGCGGCGCTGGCATATTTCTTTGTCAAGCTGGCTGCGGGATTATCTCTATATCCCCCTTGGCGGCAATAAAAAATCAAAAGCCAGAACCTATCTTAACCTCTTTATTGTTTTTACCTTATGTGGTTTATGGCATGGGGCAACATGGAATTTTGTTGTCTGGGGACTCTATCATGGCACACTTTTAGTTATCGAACGTCTTGGTCTTTCTATGCTTCTCGATACGTTTCCAAAAATTCTTGCAAATTTGTATGTCTGGATTTTTATTATTATTGGCTGGGTGGTCTTTAGGGCAGATACGCTTCCCCACGCAATTTCATATCTCAACGTGATGTTCCTTGGAAATCCAGATGTTTCTTTAAATTCTTTCAGGATTGCACTCGATTTTATTAATTACAGCAATGTGCTTATTTTCTTGCTGGCATTCTTTTTCTCTTATCCTTTATTTGAAACAAAATATCAAAACGTATCCTATACCCTTGTTGATACAGCTTTTATTTTGTTTTTATTTGTCATAGCATTTACTTTTACCATGACTTCAACATTTTCACCCTTTATTTATTTTAGATTTTAGAAAATTTCCATGAAAAAAATTTTCATTGTAATCATCATCTCTATTTTTTTTATCCCATTAGGATGTATTTTTACTTTAAAACAAAAAAGTCATCTTTGGGGCGTTGAAGAAAAATATTCTTTTCCACAAATTTCTCTTGAAAACATTTTTGATAAAACCTATCAAAATCAATTTGAAAAATGGTTTCAGCAAAATTTCTTTCTCAGAAATTCCATGGTAAAAATCAGAAATCAAATCTACAGTTGGGTAAACTTTAATAGCTTTTATTGTGGATATCATAATTCTATTATTCGTGGAAAAAATTCCTTTTTATATGAAAGAGCTTATTTATCTGTGCGTATTCCCAATCAAGGACTTAATGAAACGCAAATAGAGTTACTAAAAAAAATTGTTCAAGAATGTCACTCCAATGAAATTAACATATATTTTATTATTGCTCCAGACAAAGTCAGTTCTTATCCAGAATATTTATCACCCCTTTATACCTATTTTTATAAAAATGAAACCAACTATGCAGAACAAATAAAAAAAACTTTACAGCAAAATAATATTCCTGTTTATAATGCTCAAAAACTTGTTTTTCAGCTCAAAGAAAAGAATGAGTATCCTCCTTTTAACAAAACAGGAACCCATTGGAATTTATACGGGGCAGGAAGAACTGTTCAGGAAAGTTTTAACTATTTTCATATCGCCAATATCATGTTGACAAATATTGAAACCTCAAAAAAAGCTTTTCTCACAGAAAGAGATATCAGCAATCTGCTAAACCTTTCAATTCACTATAAAACGAATGAAGACTATTGCAAACCTGATTTTACGACATCAACCCCACTTGTCACTCCTACTGCCATTATTGGAAATTCTTTCAGCAATGAGTACAAATACATATTAACAACTTCTCATCTTCTTAACGAAAAAACATTGCAACATTACGCAAATAAACCGATAACAGATGACGATGCAAAACAAATCTGGAAATCAAAAAACATATTTTTTATTTACACAATTATTGCATTTTTAAATCCAGATGACCAATTATACAAAAAAATACAAGTGCTTTTAGATAACAAGCCCAATTAACTTTATAAACAGCATGAATAGCCAAAATTTTTCATAAAAAAAGTGAGAAAATTTTCTCACTTTTTCAATTTTTACACAATAAAATCAATAGCCTGCCTTGATGTTGCATATTTTTTTAATTCTGTGCCAAATTCCACATGGATAGGGTGTCCGGCGTATTCGGCAAGGGCATGTTCATCCTTATGGGTGCTGTGGAGCAAGAGCTGCACATCTTGCGTTGTTGTTTTGGCAAAATCTGTTGTTATTTCCAAAGAAAGCAACGCATCAATTTTTCCCGCCATTTTTTCCATACCAAGTTTTACTAAGAAATCTCCGGCTTCTTTTGCTGATTTTCCGTTGACACCGTCTTGCAATGTCCACCATACAACGTGATGTACCATAATCCACCTCACAAATTTTTTCTTAATATAGAGGTTCTTTTACACTTTGACAAGTCAGAATTATGCCTTATAATAGAGAAAACAGGAAAAGCAATATGCAAAGACAAGCACAGCCAAATACCCCCCTGCCCAATTCTCAGGTTGCTGCCCGTATTGAAGAGTTATTACGGGAACAATTAGAAGAACTGGGCATCAATATTAAAACATTAACGCCTGAAGAAATTTCTGCCCATATGAAATGCCATATTGGTCCAGATAACAGTTTAAGTTATTTTTGGAAAAATGTTGCTATACTGGATGTTATTCCCGAACAGACGGCAGACGGCACAAATTGGCGTATGTTTACCAAGGACGATAACCTTTAATCTCATTCGAGGATAATGATGGATATTTTATCAAGCATTGGCAATACTCCCCTTATTTATCTTAAAAATCTCTCCCAAGAAACGGGAGCTCATCTTTATGTCAAAGCAGAAATGCGAAACCCGGGCGGTTCCATAAAAGACAGAGCCTCCCTTGCCTATATCAAAGACGCTCTTGCCACGGGAAAACTCAGCAAAGACGGTACAGTTATTGAGGCGACAAGCGGAAATCTGGGTATTGGACTTGCTGTTGTTTGTGCGGAAATGGGAATAAAACTTGTTGTCTGCATGCCTGAATCAGCCAGCATTGAACGGCGTAAACTCATGCAGGGCTTAGGTGCGGAAATTGTACTGACACCTGCCGGCAAAGGCATGAGCGGAGCACAGAAGAAAGCCGAAGAACTTTTTAACAGTGCCCCAAATGCCTATCGCCCTAACCAATTCAGCAACCCCATTGGTCCCAAAGCCCATTATGAAACCACAGGTCCTGAAATTCATGCGGAAGCGGAAAAAAATCATATCCGCATTGACGCTTTTGTTGCTGGAGCCGGTTCCGGAGCAACGTTTATGGGTGTTGGCAAATATTTAAAAGAACAATATCCCAATATTTTCCTTGGCATACTTGAACCGGAAGAATCTGCCGTTCTTTCAGGAAAAGGCGCTGCCCCCCATGGCATTCAAGGCATTGGAGCCGGCTTTATTCCCGATATTATTGACAAAAGTCTTATTTCCGAAATTCTTACTGTCAATACCCAAACAGCCAAAGAATTTGCCCGCAAAGCCCTGAAAATGGACGCCCTCAATGCAGGTATTTCTTCCGGAGCAAATATTGCCGCTGCCGCTGCTCTGGCAAAACGTAAAGAATTTCAAGGGAAAAATATTGTAACCATTGCCTGTGACACGGGTGAACGCTACATGTCCACAGATTTATTTTTAGCGTAAAAACTATGCTCATCACAATACGTCACGAAACAAAACAGGATTATTTTGCTTCAGAAAACTGCTGCCGCAATGCCTTTTGGAATCTGTATACGCAGGGTTGTTATGAGCATTTTCTTGTGCATGCCATGCGCAGCCACAAGGATTTTATCCCGGAATTAAGTTTTGTGCTTGAATATCGCAAAGCTGTTATCGGAGGGATTTATTATACACATTCAAGCATTGTATGTCCTGATAAGCCCGCGCTTCCAGTTATAACCTTTGCCCCTATTTTCATTGAACCGAAATTCCAGCGGCAAGGTTTTGGCAAACAGCTTATTACCCATTCCATAAACAAAGCAAAAGAAGCAGGACACAAAGCAATTGTTATTCTCGGCTATCCTAGATAGTGTCGTCAATAGATTTTAGCCCAGATGGCGATACACCTTATATGTACCGCTGCCAAGAACGAAGCAGTATTTTTCGCAT
>OFFQ01000151.1_pt1 | contig 66397 bp, 60 predicted proteins | sample 1521411 | NCBI WGS metagenome assembly OFFQ01 (sample SAMEA3504110, study PRJEB24116) | mouse gut metagenome | biome: mouse gut; feature: mouse-associated habitat; material: faeces | place: Denmark | collected 2011 | reverse complement strand
AATCAGCAGACAATCCATTTGAAAAATTTTTTAGACAATCTCTTAATATCCGGCATGCATCACATTGTCATCTTCGCATGCCCTGAAGCTTAATTCCTGAAAACCAAATCGTCTTTTTCGACATCGATTACAATAGGCTTCTCTTTGTCGACAGTCTGCGCAAGGATATCCTTCGACAAACGGTTAAGAACCAATCTATGGATTACACGTTTCACAGGGCGTGCGCCGAATTCGGGGTCATAACCCTCCTCGGCCAGGAATTTCAACGCGGCAGGCGTGACTTCGAGCGTTATACCGTTAGCCGACAGCATTTTTTGAACGCTTTTCACCTGCAATCCCACAATCTCCTCGATTTCGGCCTCATTAAGGGGCGTAAACATTATAGTCTCGTCGATTCGGTTCAGGAACTCAGGCCGGATGGTCTGTTTGAGCATGTCGAGAACCTGCTGCTTGGTCTGCTCCACAACCTCGTCATGATTATCGGAAGTCATCTTGGCAAAATTGTCACGGATAACCGCCGACCCCATATTTGAGGTCATGATGATTATGGTGTTCTTGAAATTGACCATACGCCCCTTGTTATCGGTCAGGCGACCATCATCAAGCACCTGCAACAGGATGTTGAAAACATCAGGATGGGCTTTCTCGATTTCATCAAACAAAACCACCGAATAGGGCTTGCGCCGCACGGCTTCCGTAAGCTGGCCACCCTCGTCGTAACCTACATATCCCGGAGGCGCCCCGACCAGTCGCGACACGGCATGCTTCTCCTGGTATTCGCTCATGTCGATGCGGGTCATCATATTCTCGTCATCGAAAAGATATTCCGCCAAAGCCTTTGCAAGCTCCGTCTTACCCACTCCGGTCGTGCCTAGGAATATGAACGAACCGATAGGTCGGCGCGGGTCGTTAAGGCCGGCACGGCTGCGGCGCACAGCGTCGGCAATAGCACGTATGGCCTCGTCCTGCCCCACGACGCGGCTGTGCAGTTCCTCCTCTAGGCGCAGCAGGTTTTCCTTCTCGCTCTGCACCATCTTGTTCACGGGGATGCCCGTCCAGCGGCTCACAACATCGGCAATATCCTCCGCGTCCACTTCCTCTTTTATAAGAGCCTTCTCGCCCTGCATGTCGCGCAACTGCTGCTGGATGCGCACGTTCTCGTCTTCCTTCGCCTTAAGCGTGGAATAGCGTATTTCGGCCACGCGGGCATAATCGCCCTCGCGTTCAGCGCGTTCGGCATCAAAGTTCAGTTGCTCAATATCGATCTTGTTCTGCTGGATACGGTTGATCAGATCTTTTTCGGCTTTCCATTTGGCCATGTACGACTTCTCCTCCTCCCGCATTTCGGCAAGATCTTTTTCAATATCGCGCACTTTGGCCTCATCGCCCTCTCGCTTGATAGCCTCACGTTCGATCTCTTTCTGTGCTATCATTCGTGAGATCTCATCAAGAGCCTGGGGCACGGAATCAATCTCCAGACGAAGTTTCGACGCTGCTTCATCCACAAGGTCAATGGCCTTATCCGGCAGGAATCGATCGGTAATATAACGCTCCGAAAGCTGCACGGCGGCAATAATCGCCTCATCGCGGATCCTCACTTTATGATGGTTCTCATACCGCTCCTTCAAGCCTCGGAGAATAGCTATGGCGCTCATCTCATCAGGCTCGTTGACCATCACCTTCTGGAATCGGCGTTCGAGAGCCTTGTCTTTCTCAAAATATTTCTGGTATTCATCGAGAGTGGTGGCACCGATACTTCTGAGTTCGCCACGTGCCAGTGCAGGTTTGAGGATATTAGCTGCGTCCATCGCACCCTCACCCTTTCCTGCGCCCACAAGTGTGTGGATCTCATCAATGAACAGGATGATCTCGCCATCGCTCTGGGTCACTTCATTGACTATGGCTTTAAGACGTTCCTCAAACTCTCCCTTATATTTTGCACCGGCGACCAGAGCACCCATATCAAGCGAGAAGATCTGCTTTGTCCTCAGATTCTCAGGAACATCACCACGCACGATTCTCTGGGCCAAGCCCTCGGCAATTGCCGTTTTACCGGTTCCCGGCTCGCCGATAAGCATTGGATTATTCTTTGTTCGGCGGCTGAGGATCTGCAAAACCCTGCGGATCTCATCATCTCGGCCTATCACCGGATCGAGCTTACCTGTTCTGGCTCGCTCATTAAGGTTGATGGCATATTTCGACAAGGAATTATATGTTTCCTCTGCACTCTGGTCGGTAGCTTTCTTCCCTTTGCGAAGTTCTTCTATCGCGCTTTTCATCTCGCTCTCGCCCATGCCACAATCTTTCATGATGGCCGATGCCGGAGAATTGACTTCAAAAAGAGCAAGCAACATCGCCTCAAGAGTAACATACTCGTCACCCTGTTTTTTGGCAATATCAAGAGAACGCTGGAGAACGTCATTGGAATAACGGCTGAGATATGGTTCGCCGCCTCCCGAAACTTTCGGCAGAGAGGCAAGTTCCTTGTCAACGGCATCCGTCAGCCTGGCTATGTTAGCACCGACTTTGGCGAAGATAAATTTCACAACCGACTCACCCTCCGAAAGAATCCCCTTCAAAAGATGGATCGGTTCAATGGCTTGATTACCATTGGCCTTAGTGATCTCAAACGCTTTCTGGACAGCCTCCTGCGATTTGATCGTGAAATTATTGAAATTCATAATATTTTGGATAAATAGTTTTACTTTCGTTTATATACGTCTAACAATCCTCGGGGCATTAATGTTTTTTTTGACCCATTTTTGACGTGTTTCAATGTTTATTGTTAATTTTGTGATGCAAAGAACGTGCCAAACAACAAACATACTGACAAGACAAATGAAAAAATTTCTCATAATATTATCCCTGCTCATCGGATCCATGTCCGCCATGGCGCAGGATAACAACACTTTCTTCCAGCTTCCGGTGATCCCGGACAGTCTGCAGAACCTACAGGACCGCACGGATTTCATGGTGACACATTACTGGGATTTCTGCGATCTGAACAAAGCTTTCTCGTCACGCGACAAAATGGCTGAGGCATTCGACACCTACCTGTCATTCATGCCCTACGCATCGGCAACCGTGGTATATGCCGGAGTCGATAATTTCATGAAGAAAATCGCCAAGAAACCGGCGAATGTCCTTTTCATCGGCGAGCTGGCCGAAAACAAGCTCTACAGTGACTCAGCCGAGATACAGAGCGACGAGCTTTTCCTGAGGTTCGCTCAGGCAATCGTCGACAATGGAAAGGTTGACAAAGCATCAAAAATGCGCTATCGCCACCTCGTAGAAGTCCTGTCAGGAAGCCAGCCCGGCCAGATTGCCCGACCGTTCAGCTACACCGACCTCTACGGCACCCAGGGAACCTTTGCTGTCGACACCACCAAGATATGCACGGTGCTCTTCTTCAACGACCCTGATTGTTCCGACTGCAACATGGCACGCATACGCCTTGATGCCGATGTCAAGACACGCATGCTTGTGGAAGGTGGAAAAGTCGACATTGTCAGCATCTACGCCTCCGACCCTGATCAGAACTGGACCGAGCAGGCCATGAACTATCCAAAAGAATGGCTCACGGTAGCATCCGAGCAGGTCAATGACCTATACGACATGCGCCACACCCCGACATTCTACATCCTCAACCCCAACGGAGCAATCCTCGCCAGAACTCCGAACGTGACGGACATTATTGCCGTCATGTCACATCTAAAATAAGCTAACCAGACTCATTTACAGCCAAATATTCAGATTATGAAAAAAGCAGCTGACATTATGTCACGGATATTCCTCCGCTTCACGGGCTATACATACAGCAACATGGCCCGTCTTTTCATGCGCCTTTTCGTCGGCATCATGTTCATGCAGTTCGGAATCCGCCATCTGGTCAATTATTCAGAACTCAGCCCCGTGTTTCCTACCATCTTCGGAATGGAACCCCAGACATGTCTTATAATCATGATCGTGATCGAGATTCTATGTTCGCTGCTGATTATGGTTGGATTCTTCACCCGGTTAGCGACCATACCACCGATCCTTTCAATGCTTGCCGCAGAGTATTACATTTTACATGATCTTCTCCCCCACACATACATCTACGGCCTCAACAGCACCGATCCCGGCTATCTGCCTATCATGTTCATAGGCATCTACCTCTTTATCCTTCTCGCCGGGCCGGGAAAAATCTCTCTCGATTATTTCATATCCATTTTCATCATCTCTCGTCAGGGACGTGACGAAAAGGAGGAACTCGACGAAGTATAACTACAGGATTCATGAAGATTGCAGTGCTCATATCAGGTGGCGTTGACAGCGCAGTGGCCGTACACAGACTTCTGGAACAGGGCCACGACCTGCACCTGTTCTATATCCGCATCGGCCTTGATACGGATGAAGGCGATTGCTCGGCGGAAGAAGATATAGAGATGTGCCGCTACATCGCCGCAAAATATAAACTGCCGTTTGAGGTGGTATCTTTGCATCAGGAATATTGGGATAATGTAATGGAATATGCCCTACGCACAGTGCGTCAGGGTCTGACACCAAATCCCGACATCATGTGCAACAAGATGATCAAGTTCGGATATTTCGAACAGCGCTGGGGGCATGAGTTCGACAAGACAGCCACCGGGCACTATGCCACAACACTCGACCTCGACGGTCGCGTGTTTCTCGGGACTGCGGTAGACCCGGTCAAGGATCAGACCGATTTCCTTGCAAGAATAGACTATAGCCAGCTGTCACATCTGATTTTCCCCATTGGTGATATGCCAAAATCGCAAGTTCGCGAAATAGCCATATCCACAGCAATGCCAAATGCTTATCGCCACGATAGCCAAGGCATATGTTTCCTTGGTAAAATCAACTACAACGATTTTATCCGACGGCATCTTGGAGAAAAGCCCGGGCCGATTGTCGAGATTGAGACCGGCCGGAAACTGGGCACACACCGGGGCTATTGGTTCCACACAATCGGTCAGCGCAAAGGGCTCGGACTGAGCGGAGGCCCATGGTATGTCGTGAAAAAGAACATCCACGACAATGTGATCTATGTCTCCAACGGTTACGATACTGAGCGTCAGTACGGACGGACTCTTCATCTCGACGAAATGCACTGGATCACACTCGATCCATGGAAAGACAATTGCCGCGACGTAGAGATCACCTTCAAGAACCGCCACATGCCCGAATTCATATCAGGTCGGCTGACACACCTCGGCGGCCTTGAATACGTCATCGAGAGTTCCCGCAAGGTCCAGGGTATCGCTCCGGGGCAATTTGCCGTGGTCTACGACCGCGACAGCCGCATCTGTTACGGCAGCGGCATCATAACTGGCCGCAACATTGAGAATGAGATTCAGAGTTAACCCTATAAACAACCAATAAGCTATGAACGAACGAATCCGGCTGCAAGTACTTGGTATATCATACTCCCAGATACAATCTGGAGCTTATGCGCTGATCCTCGCACAGGCCGGAGGCCCCTACAGGATACCTGTAGTGATCGGAGCTGCCGAAGCCCAGTCAATAGCCATGCGCATGGAGAGCATCACCCCTCCCCGTCCAATGACCCACGATCTCTTTGTCAGTTTCGCCCACGCATTCGGAGTTAAGCTCAACGAAGTGTTCATCTACCGCTTTGAGGACGGTATCTTCTCTTCGGAGCTGACTTTTACGGATGGCGACCGGACCGTCAGAATCGATTCCCGTACATCCGATGCTATCGCTATCGCGATGCGCACCGGAGCGCCTATATACACCACGCCGGAAATCCTCGATGAAACCGGATTTATAATGGAAGCACAGTCGGACGACGAAGAAGAGGATGAAGACGAACAGGCCGCACATGGCGCACCGACATTTTCCGATGACGATGACACCGACTCCGACAACAATACCATATCATCACAGCAACCTCGCCTGGAAAACTACACCATTGAAGAACTTGAACGCACATTGTCGCGCTTGATCGAGCAGGAGAACTATGAGGAGGCTGCAAAAGTCAATGAAATCCTTAAACACAAGAAAAACAAATAATATGTCAGCAATCAAAACAAAACTGGCTGCCATGAACTTTCTGGAGTTCGCAGTCTGGGGAGCTTACCTGACCTCGCTTGGTATATACCTCGCCGGTGCCGGGCTTGGTGACAAAATCTACTGGTTCTACACCGTTCAGGGAATTGTCTCGATCTTTATGCCGGCCATAATCGGTATAATCGCCGACCGATGGATACAAGCCCAGAAAATGCTTAGTCTGTGCCATCTGATAGCAGGAGCTGCAATGATGGCGGCGGCTTGGTATTGCCACACGGCCGGAGAAAACATAGAGTTCGGACCGCTATTCACATTCTATACTGTTTCTGTGGCATTCTTCATGCCTACGATCGGTCTTGCCAATTCCGTTGCCTACACGGCTCTCGGAAAAGCCGGACTCGACACCGTGAAGCATTTCCCTCCGATACGGGTGTTCGGCACCGTAGGATTCATTGCTTCCATGCTGCTGACCAACTTCGTTCAGATCGACGGTGTCTCGATGCAGAAAACATATTTCCAGCTTGTTTCATCCGGCCTGTTCAGTTTCGTTCTGGCATTTTACGCCCTGACAATGCCGAAATGTCCCACATCAAAAGCCACATCCACTTCTTTGGTCGACGCTTTCGGATTGCGCGCGTTCACTCTCTTCAAACAAAAGAAAATGGCTATTTTCTTCATATTCTCCATGCTTCTCGGTGTATCGCTGCAAATCACCAACGGCTATGGAACAACATTCATCAATGCCTATGAAAGTATTGCCGAATATGCCGACACATGGGGCGCACAGAATGCCACCGCGCTTATTTCGCTCTCTCAGGTCAGCGAAACCCTCTGCATTCTGCTCATACCTTTCTGCCTTAAACGTTTCGGAATAAAAGGAGTCATGATGATCGCCATGATTGGATGGGTGCTCCGATTCGGGTTCTTCGGACTCGGCAACCCGGGATCGGGAGTATGGCTGTTCGTTCTGTCAATGATCGTCTACGGCGTGGCATTTGACTTTTTCAACATCTCTGGCTCTCTCTACGTTGACAAGCAGACCGACCCCACAATGCGCTCAAGTGCCCAGGGGCTCTTCATGCTCATGACCAATGGCGTAGGAGCCACTTTCGGAACTCTTGCCGCCGGTCAGGTTGTAAACAATTACGTCTACTCACAACCGACAGCGGAAATGCAGATCTCCGGATGGCACACATCATGGTACATCTTCGCGGTCTATGCCCTTGCCGTAGCAATTCTATTCTGGTTGATATTCAAAGATGACGAAAAGCCTCGCATCACAACTGATAAAGCACTCACCGAGGAGGACATGACTATATGATCCAGTTTTATGCACCGGACATAGAGAAAACGCTGACACTGCCGCAAAGCGATTCGCAGCATTGCGTCAGGGTGCTCCGCATGCAGGCCGGAGACGAGCTTGAGGTGATCGATGGACGTGGCCACCGCTTCCGCTGCATACTCGTCGATGCCCATTCAAAACATGCCGCCTTGGAAATTGTGGAAAAGACGGAGATGCCGCTGTGCTGGTCTCAGCAGATCACGGTAGCTGTCGCTCCCACAAAGCACATGGACCGCATGGAATGGATGGTGGAAAAACTGACGGAAATAGGCGTCAACCGCATCATACCGCTATTATGCCGCCGTTCCGAACGCAAGGAGATAAAGACCGAACGTCTTGAGAAAATAGCAATCTCAGCCATGAAGCAATCCCTGAAAAGTGTATTGCCGGAAATATGGCCTATGACACCGGTAAAGGATGTGACATGCCGATTCAGTGAAGCCCAGCGTTTCGTGGCATATTGCGATCCCTCCATCCCACGGCTAAATCTCTGCCGTGAATATCAGCCGGGCAAGGATGCCGCTATACTGATCGGTCCCGAAGGAGATTTCGATCCGGAAGAGATCAGATCGGCCTTGGATCAAGGCTGGAAACCAATCTCATTGGGTGACAACCGTCTGCGCACAGAAACAGCCGCGCTTGTTGGCTGTGATACATTCCACATAATTGACCAACTGAATAACTTATGAACCATATGACTACCGACAAGATAATAAAAAGCCTCACTCCATCCGATAATTTTTTCCTGCTCGCCGGACCTTGCGTGATTGAGGGCGAGAAAATGGCAATGGAGATAGCTGAGAAAATCGTAGAGACAACAACAAGACTCAACATTCCATATATTTTCAAAGGATCTTATCGCAAAGCCAACCGTTCACGCATTGACTCTTTCACCGGCATAGGCGATATTGAGGCTCTCGGTATTCTCCGTAAAGTACGTAAGACTTTCGGATGCCCCGTTGTCACCGACATTCATGCCCCGGAAGAGGCGGAAATGGCAGCCGAGTTTGTCGATGTGCTTCAGATTCCGGCATTCCTGTGCCGTCAGACCGATCTGCTGATCGCAGCGGCACGTACCGGCAAGACCGTCAACATCAAGAAAGGCCAATTCCTGTCACCGGAAGCAATGCAGTTTGCCATTCAGAAAGTACGCGATGCCGGCAACCAAAATGTTGCCGTAACCGAACGTGGCGTAAGCTTCGGCTATCAGGATCTGATCGTTGACTATCGCGGAATACCCGAAATGCAAAAATTCGGATGCCCTGTGATTCTCGATGCCACCCATTCGCTCCAGCAGCCCAACCAGCCTAAAGGTGTGACAGGAGGTCGCCCGGATCTGATCGAGACCATAGCACGCGCAGGAATAGCCGTTGGTGTCGATGGCCTGTTTATAGAGACCCATCCGGAGCCATTGAAAGCAAAGAGCGATGGGGCCAATATGTTGCCGCTTGAACAATTGCCGCAACTTCTTGAACGTCTGACGGCAATCCGCGCTACCATAGCCGGCTTCTGATGCATGCCTACAGAGTCATATTACTTCTTTTGTCCCTCTGCTTCTCTGCGGTTGGATCCATTCATGCGATCCCTACCGAGAGTAAGACGGTGCAACAGATACTGCGCAAACTGGATTCAGAACTCGACAAACGAACTGAATATATCCGGCATAGACAAAGCAAGATCGATTCACTGGAGAATCTGAAACGCCAGAAACCGAAAGATCTCACTATAGCAAAAGAACTGGGGTCGTTATACTCATCGTTCAACAACGATTCCGCCCTATCAGTCACCACCAGAGCACTCCGCGAAGCGGAAGTTTCGGGTCAAGACTCTCTTGCGCGCTATTTCCGCATCAGCCTGACGGAACTGCTACCCCTTGCCGGTTTTATGGGAGATGCTCTCGACCTGTACAAGTCCATTGATCCTGACTCTCTGTCTACAGACGAAAGGATTCATTACTACAGCTGCGGCCGGCAGATGTACTCCTTCATGAGTTCCTACTATCATCGCTTCCCTGAGGCGGTCAAACACTATTCTGATCTCGCCCTTGATGCGCAACGCGAACTGCTGCAACTTCTTCCCTCCGGCAGCGACATACACGCCCTCAACCAAGGGGAATATTATTTCCTGACGGGACAATATGCGATCAGCGAAGCGATACTGAAAGAACTGACAGGACGCATAAGCGACGATGACAACATGTATGCACGCGCCCATCACATGCTCGCCGACATATACCGGAAACGCGGTTCGACCGACGATGTTATCTTCCATCTCGCCCTTTCGGCGATATCCGACACCCGTGGAGCGACACGAGAGGTCACATCGCTACAGGAATTGGGACAGATGATGTTTGAGTACGACGACATCGACCGCGCCCATGAATATCTGTATACTGCCCTGCGTAACGCTGTGGAATGCAATGCCGAGACCCGAATGATTCAGGTTGCCGAAGCAACCCCGATAATCGAGACAGTACATCAGCGCGAGCTGTCACAATCCCGTCATAGGATAGTGGCCGGCCTTTGCCTTATGGGGCTCACTATGGTGCTACTTGTAATTGTCCTGCTTGTTCTCCGCATAAAAATGCGTCAGATGAATACATTGCATCTACATCTTCAGGATGCCAACCGCACCAAAGAGGAATATATATCGCAATTCCTCAACCTCTGTTCAATCTACATGGACAAGCTGAAACAATTCTGTAATATGGCCAACAGAAAGATCAGCGCCGGGAAGGTCGACGATCTGTATCAGTTGACAAAATCCGGAAAATTCATTGAAAACCAGTCGAAAGAATTCTATGAAATTTTCGACAATGCGTTTATCCACATATATCCGGGATTTGTTGACGGCGTTAACGCTCTTCTGAAACCGGAATGCCGCATAGAGTTGCAACCGGGGGAACTTCTCAACACCGATCTGCGCATTCTGGCATTCATGCGTCTTGGCATTTCTGATACCGGCCGCATAGCCCAGATCCTGAATTACAGCGTCAACACCATTTATGCCTACCGTAACAAACTGAAGAACAAGGCTATCAACAGGGAAACATTCGAAGCAGACATTCAGTCGATCTAACCATTACACAACAGACGCTGATAGATATAGGCATCCGAATAGGACTCGCCGACACGGATCCATGAACGCAAACGTCCGCCAACTGAGTATCCAGCATCAGAAAACAACGTCCGCGATGACATGTTGGCTGCATCCACAATGGCCCATAATTGATGCAGTCCGAGATCTCGCCAGGCATAGTCACCGAGCAGCCGCAATGCCTCGGCTGCATATCCGAGACCTCTATGCGCCTTATCAACAACTATTCCCACTCCACACCTGCGGTTTATCATATCCGCATCGTAGAGATCAACCGCTCCGACCGGCATATTGTCCGCTATTCTGCAAATTATGAACCTGGCCTGACTATCGGCATACAGATCCGCGGTGTAGTCATTGACATATTTCCAGATCAGATGGCGCGACATAGGCGCACGCACGCCTGCCGACGACCATATATCCCGATCATTCTCCCATCGGAACATGGCATCCACATCATCGGGTTCCGGAGCCCGTAGATAAACGTTATCGCCGCAGATCATTGCTGAAAGGTTTCAGTGAAAAGAGTTCGCTGCAATAAGGAACGTCCGAGGGTCAATTCGTCCGTGTACTCAAGGTCATTCCCGACAGCCACACCTCTTGCAAGCTGTGTGATCTTCACATCTGTGTACGGAGCTAATTTCCTGAATATATAGAAATTCGTAGTGTCCCCCTCCATGGTTGCGCCAAGCGCAAGGATGACCTCACTGACAGATCCGTCAGCCACACGCGCCACAAGCGATTCAATCTCCAGTGCATCCGGCCCTACGCCGTCCATCGGCGATATTACTCCCCCAAGCACATGATATAGCCCTGTGTACTGGCGAGTGCGTTCAATACTCATCACATCATTGACATTCTCAACAACACAAAGCACAGAGCGATCACGCCTTGGATCGGAACAAACCGGACATAGCTCAGCCTCCGAAATATTATGACACATCCTGCAATATGTTATATTCCGCCGGAGATCAATTATCGACTGGCCAAGAGCAACGCTTTCGTCAACATCTCGTCTCAGAAGATGCAATGCAAGACGCAGAGCCGTCTTCCGCCCTATGCCGGGCAGACGCGACAGCTCTGTGACCGCACTTTCAAGAAGTGGTGAGGCAAATTCTTCCGACATCAGTGCTTATTTGCCGAGGGTGGAATAATCACGGCCATAACGCAGCATCTGATCCATATAGCCCTCGCCATAGCTGATATTGATATCTACAATCTCGCCATCAGCACCGAGGACGGGGGTGTAGACCGGATTGACAAATCCCTTGTAGGGTGCGATGGAAAGATGCGCATAGCGATCAAGAATCTCTTTATGGAGTGTCGGATCCACTTTCACACCATAGGTCTCTACGAGTGCGCATCCGGCATCATAGTCACCCTCCGATTTGATACGCTGTATCTCATAGAGCAGCTGTCCGAACAAATCGCGGAGTTTTTCATAATCATTGATCCGGATATAAGTCTTGCCATCAGCCTTGTAGACTTCAATCACATTATCAGCTTTACCCTTCTCAAGAGCCCATTCCGCAATGAGCTTGCGATTGCGCATGTGGGCTTCCTCAACATCCTTGCCCGGCTCAATACGCATCAGCTGTGTCATCAGGCCATTGAGAATATATTTATAATATTGGGCCTTGTAGGCTTCGGGGCTGTCAATAAGACCAAGTTCGATCAACTTCGGATCGGCGAGATAATAGAGCGCGAAAAGGTCGGCACGGGCTTCCTCAAGCGCAGAGCCATAGGCTTTAAGCGCGTCGGGATCAACGCCGGGCAACAGGCGACCCGATGCGTGGCCGAGACATTCATGCAGATCCGTGTGAAGATTATCGGTCAGGAACAGATATTTGTCCATAAGCTCACGCATCTGCTGATCGGGCACGAACTCATCATTGAAGCCATCACCATGCGAAGCCTCATCGTAAGCCTGGGTGATATTTTCAATTGTCACGGACTTGGAGCCATGGGTAGCACGGATCCAGTTGGCATTCGGGAGGTTGATGCCGATAGGTGTTGCCGGATAGGAATCGCCGGCAAGAATAGCCGCTGTGATCACTTTCGCAGTAACGCCCTTCACTTCATCTTTACGGAAACGGGGATCCACAGGCGAATGTGATTCAAACCACTGTGCATTCGATGAAATAACCTCTGTGCGATGTGATGCGTCGAGATTCTTGAAGTTGACTATCGACTCCCAGTTACCGGTCATGCCGAGAGGATCATCGTAGGATTCAATGAATCCGTTGATAAAATCAACCTGCGAGTCAGTGTCGTCAACCCAAAGAATTGAGTATGTGTCGAAATCTTTCAGATCGCCGCTACGATAGTACTTAATCAACGCCTCGATAGTTTTGCGTTGTGCATCATTCTCGGCATACTTGGCCGCTTCTTCGAGATTTTCCACAATCTTTGCAATGGCCTCTGAATAAAGTCCGCCCAGATGATATGTCTGCTCTGTCACTTTCCCATCAACCTTTGCCACACGTGCGTTCAGACCGTATGAAATCGGTGTTAGATCCGTCGTATCCTTTATGGCTGCATAATAGTCCTCCACCTCTTTCTGGGTAACACCCTCATAAAGATTTGTGGCCGACGTCAGGATAAGATCCGCGCCCTCAGCCTGATTCACTTTCTTTGCCATGAACGAGGGATCGAAGACAACACGCATCAGATCTTCAAGATTTGCAGGTTGCTTGTCAGCCGGAAGTTTCTTCACCTCTCCTTCAAGGAAACTGCGGTCGAAACCGGGAATAAATTTATCCATCGAATAGTGATGGTGGATTCCGTTGCCAAACCACACTTGTTTCAAGTACAATTCAAAAGCCTTGAACTGGGGATCCTCGCGTGAGCCATTGTAGTTTGTATAGACTGCCTCAAGCAGCGGACGGAGCTGGAGATTATACCGGTTGTTCTGATCCCAAAGGATATCACGCCCGTATATAGCGGCTTGCGTCAGATAATAGACCAGTTTTTTCTGATTTAACGAGAGCTGTTCGAAACCGGGCACTTTATAGCGAAGAACCTCGATATCGGCGAATCGGTCAACCACATATTCGAACGGCTTGTCGATGTTGTTTGTCGATGTCATAGCATTTGCTGAAATTGCGATGGCAAGTGCTGAACCTGCCAGTGTGGATTTTATAGTCATAGCGGTGTCTTTTTATTCAATGTATAAAACGAGTCCTTTAAGATATTCTCCCTCCGGATGATAGATATTGACCGGATGATCGGCCGGTTGCGTCAGCTGATGAAGGATTCTCACCCGTCGGCCTGTCTGTGCCGCCGCCGAGAATACCGCAAGCCGGAATTGCTCCTTGGTGATAGCCTGCGAGCAGGAGAATGTGAACAGGATACTGCCTGACGGCATTTTCTCCATAGCCTTGGCATTGAGTCGCTGATATCCACGGAGCGCATTGCGGATCGCGCTGCGGTGCTTTGCAAAAGCCGGGGGGTCGAGCACCACGAGATCGTAGGCTCCGGATGGCATATCGGCCAGATATTTGAACGCATCAACGGCAAAAGCCTCGTGAGGTGCGTCTGGTCCGAAGTTGAGATCTACATTGGCCTGTGTCAACGCAACAGCCTTGGCCGACGAATCAACCGAGTGAACAAGTTCCGCACCACCCTGCAAGGCATAGACGGAGAATCCGCCGGTGTAGCAGAACATGTTAAGAACCTTGCGTCCCTTGGCAAAACTGCGGAGAAGCGATCGGTTATCACGCTGATCCACAAAAAATCCTGTTTTCTGCCCCTTGAGCCAGTCAACATGGAATTTCAGCGAATTCTCAACTGCCACATCCGTATCATATCCTCCTATGATATAATCATTCTGAGGATCAAGCGCGGCTTTATAGGGCAATGTTGTCTCTGATTTATAATACACGTTGCGTATACCGATCTCCGGCAGATCGACAAGCGTTTCCGCTATTATCTGACGGGCATAGTGCATACCGGGTGAATGAGCCTGCAGAACGGCTGTCGAGCCATAGACATCCACGATCAGTCCCGGCAGGAAGTCACCTTCCCCATGAACGAGACGGAACGCATTATTATCCGGCCGGATCAATCCGAGCGACAATCTGAGCCGGGCGGCCTGCATAAGCCGTGAGCGATAGAAGTCATTGTCGATCCGGACATCCTTATCCGTGAGCATTCTGACGGCGATAGAGCCTATCTGATAATGCCCTGTACCGAGAGGCGAACCATCGGCAGCAACAACACTGACCGTGTCGCCCTCCTCTATTGATTCATCCATTGAATGGATCGCACCGGAAAACACCCAGGGATGAAACCGGCGGAGAGATTCTTCCTTTCCTCGAGAAAGCTGTATAATAGGATATTGCATGTTTTTTGATTGGTGTGTTACTCTTATTTGATTATGGCTCTCACTATATCGGCACCGTTGGCATAGAGCAATAAGGCGATCAGGAACATCATTCCGGCCATCTGCGCATATTCAAGAACTTTTTCATTGACTTTTCGGCGAGTGATAACCTCCCACAGAAGGAAAAGCACATGCCCTCCATCCAGACCGGGAATCGGTATCAGATTCATGAACGCGAGAACAACCGACAGGAATGCCGTGATTTCCCAGAATGAAAGCCAATTCCACCGCTCCGGGAACATTCCGCCGATCGAACCGAAGCCACCGATAGATTTTGCTCCCTCGGCCGAGAACACGTGGCTCATAGACGATATATAAGTACCGAGTGTCGTTGTCCCGATCTCCCATCCTTTGGGCACGGACTGGAACAACGTATATTTCTCAAACACCACTGGATATATATCTGTCAATGGTTTCAGATTGAATCCGAGCTTCCCGTCGGCTGAAGGTTTTGCATCAAGCGCGATTGCTTTTCCGTTTCTGCTGACGGTCACCGTCACCTGCTTTCCGGCATTTTTCTCAAGTTGCTCCTGCAATTCACGATACGATGGTGTCGGCACTCCTCCGACTCCCACTATCCGGTCGCCCTCTTCAATACCGGCATCGGCAGCCGCGCTGCCACCCTGCACTTTGTAGACGTAGACCGGCAGACGATAGTCCATGAACGATTCCTTTGTATCGTTCAGACGGAATATGAAATCATTGGGCAATGCAATCGTAACGGTATCACGTCTGACAGCAGTCTCTCCGGCCATCAGCACAGAATCTGACTCAGCCTTGCGCAACACCGTGACGGCCTTTGCGTCGGCTATCATATAGAGGCAGTCGCGCTGACCGAGATCGAGCTTTTTACCATCGGCAAGAATTGGGATGTCGCCATTGCGGAACCCTGCTTTCAGCGCGGCTTCATTATAATCCATACCCTCGGTGGCGTTTTCAAGCTGCACATACTTGTTCCCCCAATAGAATGCGATTCCGGCATAGATAATGATGGCAAGTATGAAGTTGAAAATTACACCGGCAAGCATGACCAGCAGACGCTGCCATGCCGGTTTAGCACGGAATTCCCATGGTTTCTCCGGCTGCGCCATCTGCTCCTTGTCCATGGATTCGTCAATCATACCGGCAATCTTCACGTAGCCTCCGAGCGGCAACCAACCGATACCATACTCAGTGTCGCGCCATGTGGCCTTTTCATTGCCATCCTGATCCTTCTCATTTTTTTTCTTCTTAGGCTTCCATTTGGCCAATGAGAACCAAGGATTGAAGAACAGGTAGAATTTTTCAACCTTTATGCCGAACATCCGGGCAAATATATAGTGGCCGAATTCATGTATTACCACCAAAAATGCAAGTGCAGCAATCAGCTGCGCCGCTTTTATAAGAAATGTCTCCATGTTTTATTTCTGCTTTTTTTCAATTATTTCCGTCGCCACGGCACGGGCTTCGGTGTTTACGGCAACAAAATCCGGGTATTCCGGACTTTCTATCCTATCGATTCTCTGCAATGATTCATCAATGACAGAGTATATATCCGTGAATCGTATCCTCCCTTTCAGAAAGGCATCCACAGCAATTTCATTGGCAGCGTTGATCACGCATGCCGTTGTACCCCCCTCGGCCAAGGCCCGACGCGCGAACGACAGACATGGGAACCGGGTCAGATCCGGCTCTTCAAATGTCAACGTGCGGTAATGGTCAAGCGTCAGTGGAGGCTCATCCGTGCGGTAACGGCTTGCATGCCCCAAAGCATACCGTATCGGCAGATGCATGTCGGGGATGCCGAGCTGCGCCTTGACCGCGCCGTCGTTAAACTGGACCATCGAGTGGATTATCGACTGGGGATGGACAACAGCCTCTATCCTCTCACCCGGAATGCCGAACAGCCATCTGGCCTCTATGATCTCAAACGCCTTGTTCATCATAGTGGCAGAATCAATGGTTATCTTGGCTCCCATGGACCAGTTGGGATGACGGAGCGCATCCTCAACCGACACCGACTGAAGTCTTTCGGCAGGAAGTTTTCGGAACGGACCTCCGGAAGCAGTGATGATCAGTTTGGAAACCGTCTGCGGATCCTCCCCGACAAGACACTGGTATATTGCCGAATGTTCTGAGTCGACCGGAAGAATCCGGGAGGTGGATTTCTCAAGAAGACGCGTGATCAGCTCTCCGGCCACAACCAAAGTCTCCTTATTGGCCAACGCTATCTCCTTCCCGGCCTTTATGGCCCGGATTGTAGGCGCGAGCCCACTATAACCCACTGTGGCCGTAACCACGGAATCAACATCATCGCGCTCCATGGCATCAGCCACCGCATCCTGTCCTGCGGCCACCTCGATTCCAAGCGGCTCAAGAGCAAGCTTCACCGCCTCATAGCGGCTCTCGTCGGCGATTACGGCAAGTGCAGGCCTATGAATGCGACATTGCTCCACAAGAAGCCTGTCATTTCTTCCGGCCACAAGAACCGTGGCACGGAACATATCTGGATAAGCAGCGATAACATCAAGCGTCTGCGTGCCTATAGAGCCCGTAGAGCCTAAGATCGCTATACGTTTTTGCTGTCTCACTTACAAGTAGAAAATGAATAGATCTATTATAATGCAAAGATAAGCATTTTCACGCAATAAACCCGTCCCACATATTATAATATCTGTTAAGCCCCATGGATAGGCGACAGCCCACTCATCCGCCTGCAATCCTCAACACAGAGGCTTTTCGGGCATATATCGACACATATTGCCTATGTAGCGATAAAGCCGAAAAAATTTAACTTAATTTGATTTTAGGACACACAAAAACACTAATTTTGCACGCCGAAAAACATTCATCACAAAAAAATTTAAAAAATTCTATTCATCTCAAAAACCTTTTTTTAGAACCCAATGTTATAAAACCATAAAACAGCACTCGACAGAGGGACTAAAAAAACGCTAAACGCAAATAAAACTAAATTCAAATATTGTTTCATTAAATTTACGAGAGAATGAAAACTAATTATTACTTAGCAGCTGCCGCAGCATGCGCGAGCATGCTTTTCTCAGCAAACAATGCTGCAGCACAGGAAACTGTAGTGGTAGAAGAAACCACAGTTACAATCGAACAACCCGTAGAATGCAAGACCCACTACTCTTCTTCTTGGCGCGACAACTGGTTCATCCAGCTCGGCGCAGGTGTTCAGGTGCCGTTCGTTGAAAAGGAACTTCCCGACGGAAGCGACAAGCGCAGAGTTTCTGCTGTCTATAATCTTGGCTTCGGTCACTGGTTCAGCCCATACCTCGGCTTCCGCATCAGCGGTATGTACGGCAAGATGCGCTACGACTTCATCCAGAAGAACAAAGCTCAGATGGCAACCGTAAACGCTGACCTTATGTGGGATATGACATCTTCAATCTGCGGTGTAAACCCATCACGTGTATTCTCTTTCATCCCGTTCGTTGGTATCGGTGGAACTTACACCTGGGACTTCACCAACGGCGCGCCTGAAAACGATGTCCGCCGCCACGACAACGGCATGCGTTCAAGCCAGTGGACTCTTCCCGTATCGGCAGGTTTCCAGCTTCGCTTCCGTCTCTGCAAATATGTCGACTTCTTCGCTGAAGCACGCGCTCAGTTCTATGGCGACAACTTCAACAACTACACCAAAGGCGATCCTATCGAAGCCAACATCACTGCTATCGGCGGTCTGAGCATCAACATCGGCGAACGCAATTTCCAGGCCTACAATCCTTGCGATTACCTTGGCTACATCAACCAGCTCAACGGTCAGGTCAACGATCTCCGTGGCGAACTCGCAGCAACAACAGCCGCTCTCGCAGCTGCCAACGCCCAGCTCCCCTGCCCCGAGGTTAAAGAAACCGCAGCAGCTCCCGTTGCAACCCCGATGCTTGCAGCTGTTCGCTTCAAGATCAACTCAGCCAAGATCTCCGAAGAAGAAATGGTCAATGTCTACAACGTTGCTGAATGGATGAAAGCCAACCCCAACCAGACCATCACCATCCAGGGCTACGCCGACGAAGACACCGGCACAGCAGCTTACAACCAGGAACTCTCTCAGCGTCGTGCCAACGCCGTAAAGGCCGCTCTCGAATCCTACGGAGTCAACGCTGCCAACCTCAACATGAAAGCATACGGCAGCTCAGCACAGCCCTACAGCGAAAACAATTGGAACCGCATTGTGATCTTCTCACAGCCGTAAACTGACAACCCATAACATAAATCATATCGGATCTCCGGCGCAATGGCCGGGGATCCTTTTTTTATTTTAACAACTCCGGATGCGATAATTCAGCTGTTGCATTTGTTTTTATATCAACAATGTATTAAATTTGCTATCAATATAAATCAGCATTCTTCGAATGCACAGAATTATTATTACGAAATTTCAAGTATAACAAATAAACTCCACCTTAAATTATGGAAACCAACAACGAACTGATGAAAACCGTAACGGAGAAAGCCAACCTCTGGCTCTCAGACGCTTACGATGAAGAAACACGCACCGAGGTTAAACGCATGCTCGAAAACCCCGACCCCACAGAACTCATCGACTCCTTCTATAAGGATCTTGAATTCGGCACAGGCGGTCTCCGTGGCATCATGGGCGCAGGATCAAACCGCATGAACATCTACACTGTAGGTGCCGCTACACAAGGTCTCGCCAACTATCTCAAGGAGGCATTCGCAGATCTGCCCGAGATCTCCGTTGCAGTAGGCCACGACGTGCGCAACAATTCTCGCAAATTCGCAGAAATCGTTGCCGATATTTTCTCCGCCAACGGCATCAAAGTATATCTTTTCGATGATTTCCGCCCCACTCCCGAACTCTCGTTCGCAATCCGCCATCTCGGATGCCAGAGTGGCGTGAACATCACTGCTTCCCACAACCCGAAAGAATACAACGGTTACAAAGCATATTGGGCCGACGGCGCTCAGATCATCGCTCCCCACGATGTCAACATCATTGACCACGTGAACCGCATCAATTCCGTCAACGATATCAAGTTCAAAGGCAACCCCGACAAGATCCAGATCATTGGCGAAGAACTTGACAAGGAATTCCTCGCAGCCATCAAAGGCCTGTCACTCAGCCCCGATGCTATCCAGCGCCATAAAGATCTCAAGATTGTCTACACTCCCATCCACGGCACAGGCGTCAAACTGATCCCCGACTCGCTCAGAAACTTCGGTTTCGAGAACATCATCCACGTTCCCGAACAGGATATAACCTCCGGCAACTTCCCCACCGTTGAATCCCCCAACCCTGAGGTTCCTTCAGCAATGGCCATGGCAATCGCGAAAGCGAAAGAGACACAGGCCGACCTGATCATGGCTTCCGACCCCGATGCCGACCGAATCGGATGTGTGCTCCGCGACGCCAAAGGTGAATACGTTCTGATCAACGGCAACCAGATCGTGATGATCCTGCTCAACTACATCATGACCCGTAACGCCGAACTCGGCCGTCTGACAGGCAACGAATATATCGTAAAGACAATCGTCACCACCGAAACCATCAAGTCGATCGCCGACAAGAACAATATCCGCATGTTCGATTGCTACACCGGTTTCAAATGGATCGCAGCCGTTATCCGCGACCATGAAGGCACCGCACGCTATCTTGGCGGTGGCGAAGAAAGCTACGGCTTCCTCGCCGAGGACTTCTGCCGCGATAAAGATGCCGTTTCAGCCATTTCCCTCATGGCCGAAGCTGCCGCATGGGCAAAAGACAAAGGCATGGACTTCCTCCAGATGCTTCAGGACATCTATATCAAATATGGCTTCTCACACGAAGAAGGCATCTCCGTTGTCCGCAAAGGCAAACAGGGTGCAGAAGAGATTCAGGCCATGATGAAACAGTTCCGCGAAAATCCGCCCCGTCAGCTCGGCGGAAGCGACGTTGTGACCATCAAGGACTACGACACCCTCAACCTCACCGACGTAAAAGCCGGAACCGTCACCAAACTTGATATGCCTACAACATCCAATGTGCTTCAGTACTTCACCGCCGACGGCACCAAGGTTTCAGTTCGCCCCTCAGGAACAGAGCCAAAGATCAAATTCTACATCGAAGTCCACGGCACCATGGCAACTGCTGCTGACTACGACAAAGCCAATACCGATGCCCTCGCAAAAATCGAGGCTGTCAAGAAAGATCTCGGCATCGCCTGACACCTCCCATTCGACTAATTTGTACAGACTCTAAATTATTATAATTTAGCCTTTTTTAAGGAGATTCCTTTCCGGGATCTCCTTATTTCTTTCTACATTGCCACATATTATCAAATACCATGTTTATGAAACGTTCTGCCCTCATTATCATCATTGCAACAGTAATTTCCTTGCACTCTGTTGCTGGAATAAAAGTAACTTCCGGAGTGAAATCTGACGGCACTTCATACCGCACCACTTCCTACATCAGATGCAATGGTCCGCTTGACGATAAAATTGATCAGTTTAAAATCAGCTTGAGCAGATATATCAGCGACAACCTTTGCGACACCTTATTTTCACTTGCCATTCAGCATAATTGCTCCTACTGCATGCCTGTTACAGCCGGAGACACTATGAGAATGACCACTAAAGACAGTAATCAATTACCGATCTTATTAGAATGCGATTCCATAACGCCATCCGGGAAAACACTAACCGGCGGATCAAGCGGAGGACTCACTCAACCGGGGACTGTAATAATTCCAATCCCGACAAAATTAGCACGGCAATACGTATGGCATTACTCATTAACCACTGCTCAACTGAGAGAGATCATATCAAGTGATATCACAAACATCCAACCGGCTTCAAACAAGAACAGTCCGGGAATTAAAATTGGTAAAAACCGGATGGTTAAGGCCATTTTAAAAGCATTAGAAAAGATCGACAGCAGGCAATCCCTGCCATAAACCTCAATAGAGTAACGCTGTTTCCCATAATTATTTCATATATTTGCAGAAACGAACTAAATGCCGTCCCAAAAGCGACAGAACATTAAACTATAATTTTCATATCATGATGCCCTGGTGGTTTTATTGTATTCAAGGAGTATTAGTGGTAATCCTATACGAACTGCTGAGACGCCTTCTTGGAAAATTTATCAAACGCGACTTTCTTCTTAGACTGACAACATTTGTGCTTACAATCGTTATCAGCATCGGGGTTTTATTGATCCTTTTCCCTGAGCCGAAAAATCAATAACACGCAACCGTCATACCAAACAGAAGCGACGCCCCCTTCGGGACATCGCTTCCTCATCCAACATTATGTAGTTTTATTCTTTCTGGAAAACTCGCTGTTATTTTTTGCGAGATTTTTTCTTACTTGACGCAGTAGATTTCTTGCGGGATTTCTTCTTGCCTACCGACTTCTTTGCCTTAGAGCGAACAGGACCATATTTCTGGGTTTTCTCGTAGGAACTCTTGTCAAACGTAAAGATATCCTTGTGGGTAACTCCATTTTCAAAATCTATTATCGCCGTCGGATTGATGGCAAGCCCCATGAAACGGGTCTCGAAATGCAGGTGAGGTCCGGTGCTTCGGCCTGTATTTCCACCAAGAGCGATCGGCTGACCGGCTTTGACATACTGATTCGGTTTCACAATGAATCTTGACAGATGGCCATAAACGGTTTCAAGACCATTGTCATGGCGGATCACCACATAGTAACCGTAACCCTTGGCTTCATATTTAGTGATACGCACACGTCCGTCGAATGCTGCCACCACAGTGTCTCCGACATTGAGATTCAGGTCAACGCCTTTATGAACGCGTCCGAATCTCGGGCGATAGCCATAACCCGATGTCATCTTTCCGGGGATCGGAGAAACGTAGCCCGACACATCGATATTGCGATGGCTCGGAACAGTCAAGCCGGCATAAGCGGTAGAGATGGTCTGGCATGACCAATTGTAATTGAACAGATCTTCATCTTCCGGACTAAGTTCCGGCTTCTGGAAGTTATTCAGGGCCTCAAATTTCATCTTGTTCAGGTCAACACCAACAGGACTCTGGTGAGAAATCAGACTGTTGTGCTGGTCAGCATGAGGTGCCGGCAGACGAAATTGAGCTTTTGCAGGAGAGGCAACCGCCATCATTGCCACAACGGCAACTGCCACGGTTGATAATTTCTTTACTAAATGCATTGGAGAAAGTATATTTATTTTTCTGTGTTTAGAGGTAATTTGATCAGGTTGTGAAATGTGTGATGTGGTAACAACTGGTATTTTTTCAGATCTCATCCGGAGCGTAAAGGAACGGCCTGTTCTTAGGCATCCATTCGATAACCTCACCGGGGTTGAAGAATCTTGCGATCTCCACCTCTGCATCCTCGATGCTCGACGATGCATGGACAATATTTTCTTGTCCGCTCAGGGAGAAATCGCCGCGTACCGTACCGGGCAACGCCTCGCGGCCATTGGTTGCGCCTGTCATCAGACGAACCACTTTGACAGCATCACGGCCCATCAGACACATGACGATAACCGGAGATGCCATCATAGAATCCAGAATCCAGGGGAAAAACGGACGGTCAACCAAATGAGCATAGTGTTCACGCAACACAGCCTCGTCGAGCTGCATCATTTTAAGTCCTGCTATAATTAGACCTTTCTGCTGAAAACGAGTAAGAATCTGTCCTACAAGACCACGCTCTATTGAAGAGGGTTTAAAGATGACCAGTGTTTTTTCCATGTTTTAGGATTTAATTACATTTCCATTAATCGGTATGCCAAAGATAGCAATAACCTGATGATGACCAAAATATTAACGAAACAAAAAAACTTAATTAAGTTAATTATTGTCAACCCCAACCACACAATAAACAGAAAATCAACACATTATATCCCAGTGCAAAAATTTCATAAAATTGAACTTTTTGCCTCATGGCGGCATTTTCACGAGTTAATTTGTGTAAAATTTTGTATTTTTAGAGCGACAAAAATTAACATTTAAATTCCCATTATTAGATCCGTTCCAAATAATTGATCAACTGATCATGCTCCAATCCACCGCTTTATCAAACAATTGCCTCATCTCTTTGACTATCGGCAATGATGCCGACGAATCAAGATAAGGATCCGACTCCAACAGATGCTCCGCCTCATTTCTGGCGGCTTGAAGTAGATCGCCATCCGATGCAAGAGAGGCTATTTTAAGATCTATCGGCATTCCGCTCTGGATAGTTCCCTCTATATCGCCGGGGCCTCGCATTTTTAGATCTGCTTCAGCAACCACAAAGCCATCTGTCGTCGTGGTCATTATCTCAAGACGCTTGCGTGTCTCTCGGGCTATGGCTGCTTTCGACATCAGCACACAATAGCTCTGCCCCTCGCCGCGGCCAACGCGCCCACGGAGCTGATGCAACTGCGACAGTCCAAATCGTTCGGCATTCTCTATAACCATTGTGGTAGCGTTGGGTACATTCACGCCGACCTCAATGACCGTTGTCGCCACGAGTATATCCGCCTGATGACTCGCGAAAAGATTCATCTGGTAATCTTTCTCCGCAGGTTTCATCTTGCCATGCACATATGCCACCCGGAAATGGCGGAAGGTCTCACAGATCTGCCGGTAACCCTCTTCAAGGCTTTTCATATCCACCTTTTCATTCTCCTTGATCAGAGGATAGACCACATAGACCTGACGGCCGGCACGAAGCTGCGCCGCCATCGACTGATAGACCTGCAGCCGCTTGTCTTCATATCGCAACACCGTGACAACAGGCTTTCTGCCGGGAGGAAGTTCATCAATGATCGACACATCAAGATCGCCATAAACAGTCATGGCCAATGTCCGTGGTATAGGAGTGGCCGTCATGACAAGCACATGTGGCGGTACGGCTGATTTCTTCCACATTCGCGCCCGTTGAGCAACACCGAAACGATGCTGCTCGTCGATCACCACAAACCCTAACCGCGCGAACTGCACATTATCCTCTATCACGGCATGGGTGCCGATCAATATATGCAACGACCCGTCCAGAAGCTGTGAGTGGATCACATCGCGCTGCTTCTTTGGTGTCGAACCGGTCAGAAGTTTGACATTGATCCCGAGCGGAGCCACCATTTTGCTGATTGTCTCGAAATGCTGCGTGGCGAGGATCTCGGTCGGAGCCATCAGACATGCCTGTGTCTCATTACCCAAGGCAAGCAGCATGCACATCAGAGCCACGAGCGTCTTTCCGCTTCCCACATCCCCCTGCAAAAGGCGGTTCATCTGTCGCCCCGTCTTCATATCCGCATGTATCTCTTTGATCACGCGTTTCTGGGCTCCCGTGAGAGGAAAAGGTAAGAAATCAAAATAGAAGCGGTTGAACAACTCTCCGACCCTGCTGAATCTATAGCCTCCCATTTTTGCCGCTCTTTTTCTGGAATAATTCAGAATATTAAGCTGCAAATAGAAAAGTTCCTCGAATTTCAATCGCCTGCGCGCCTCCTGCATTTGGCTGACATCCCGGGGATTGTGGATAGCCTCAAGTGCCGAAGCCTTGTCCATTAACCTCAGACGCATACGCATATCCCGTGGCAACGGATCTTCAATCGTGCGCCCATAACCCTGCAACAGCGTCTGAACCATTGAAAAGATCGTACGGGAGTTGATTCCCCGGTTACGCAACTGTTCTGTCAAAGGATAAACCCCACGCAACCCGGCTGAAGCCTGAACGGACTGCGGCGTATCTATCTCCGGATGAACCATGCTCCAACGGCCGGAAAACTCGGCAGGCTTTCCGAATACTACATATTCCTCACCCACCTTATATGTCTCACGCATCCATTTTATACGCCGGAACCATACAACCTCCATAGTCCCTGTCCCGTCGCTGAACAGCCCTACGAGGCGCATCTTCGCGCCCTCGCCATGAACAGTAAACGTAACGAAACGGCCTTTGACCTGCACGGCAGGCATCTCCGAATGGAATGAGTTAATGGTATAGAACCGTGAACGGTCAACATAATGTGTCGGGAAATGATACAACAGATCATACAGGGTCTTTATCCCAAGCTGCTTCGAAAGCATTTCGCCGCGCTTAGGCCCCACTCCTTTCAGATACATGACCTCGGTGGCTCTCAGTCGATCAATGCTCATAACATTCGCTCAACAATATCCAGATCTCCCGGGCGTGTTATCTTCATCAGGCAATCCGCGCCATCCACCAACGCTATGTCCGACCGTCCTGCGGCCTCCATGACCGACGCGTCATCGGTCATTGCCGGCTCAAACGGGCGCAGATATGCCTCGCGGAGATCTTCAAGACGAAATGCCTGTGGGGTCTGCACCGCGCGATATTCCGATCTGTCAACAGCCTCCGACCGTCCGTCGGGAAAAACTCGCCTGATCGAATCCACCACCGGCACACATGGCACCGCGCCATCATATCCCTGCTCCAAAGCTGCGATCAATCCCGTGGCAACCTCCGGAGTCAGCAATGGACGGGCGGCATCGTGAACCATTACTATGGCTCGCCGATCTGCATCCACCGGTATTGATTCTATCGCATTACGGACAGACTCCCAACGGGTCGAACCGCCGCCCACCACAACAGGTGAAGCAAAACCATACTCCCGGCACCATTCCGCCCATTGATCAATAAAAGCCTCCGACAATACAAGGCGCAGTTCAACTCCCGGCACCGCCTCCCTCACTCGCTCAATTGAAGTCATCACTACCGGACGGCCCTTCATCCGACAGAACTGTTTGGGCAATTGAGCGCCGAAGCGGCTGCCGGAGCCTGCGGCCACTATGATCGCATATATCTTTATGTCTGCTCTTACAACAGCCATAGTCCCGAGTTCAATTCTTGTTCAACAATCTATTGTATTCATTGTCGTCGGAGATCAGCCTCAATGCCTGTTGATAGACTTTGTTATCCTCATTGACAACCCTATAGTATGTTGATTGTGTGAACAGATCGCGACCTATTATTGCCTTGACGATACTTTTTATAGTTGGAAGAGCTTTTTCATAGCCTTCCTGATTAAACTCCACGCCCTCTTTTGCTGCATAGTCGCGGAACTGGCCGAGAAGCTGATCATCAACCGTAAACTTCTCCACAAACAGATCTTCGTTCTTATATAGTTTCTTAAGTTCCTTCCGATGCTGGTCAATATAATTGACACAGAAGGAATTGTAGACTCCCTTGGCAAGAAGATCCCTTGAATAGCTGCTTGTGCCTGTCGTGTCAAGCGCCACAAACAGATCCGGCATCACACCACCGCCACCATACACCGTGCGGCCGTTTCTAAGGGTTTTATACTGCTCGGCTGCATTGACATGAACAGAATCCGCATTTGTGAGTTCTCCGCTGTTGAGCCTGTTCAATATATCGTTTTCGTACGCATCCTCTCCATCGGCATAAGGCTTCTGGATGCATCGGCCTGACGGAGTATAATAACGGGCTACGGTCAGACGGATCATCGAGCCGTCGGGAAATGGGAACGGACGCTGCACAAGGCCCTTGCCGAATGTTCGGCGGCCTACGATCAGGCCTCGGTCGTTATCCTGCACTGCTCCGGAAAGGATCTCGCTCGCTGAGGCGGAATACTGATCAACCATGATCACTATCTTACCATCTGTCAGTCGCTTCACCGCTCCGGCTCTATACTCCTTGTAAGGCGACTTGTCACCCTTTGTATAGACAATCATGTCGTCCGTGTTGAGCAGCATCTCGGCAAGCTCTGTAGCTGCATTGAGATAGCCTCCGCCATTATACTCAAGATCTATTATCAGATCTTTCATACCCTGTTTCTTCAATTCCTTGACAGCATCGCGCACTTCCTCGGCGGTTTTCTCAGCAAAACGGCTGATCTTTACATATCCCACTCCCGGGGCTGCCATATATGACGCATCGACACTGTAGATCGGTATGTCAGCTCGGGTTATGCGGAAATCGATCACATCCTTCTGCCCGGGACGGAGCACCTTGACATTGACCTTAGATCCTTTTTCTCCACGCAGAATCTTGATGATATCGGCATTTTTCTTCTTGACTCCGGATATGAGAGTGTCATTGGCCGAGAGGATTCTGTCGCCGGCAAGAATGCCGACCTTTTCCGATGGGCCTCCGGCCACCGGCTGTATCACGTAAAGCGTATCATTCAGCATATTGAACTGGATGCCGATGCCCGAGAAATTGCCCTGCAACGGCTCAGTCAGCTCTCGTGTCTCCTCCTGATCGGAATACTGCGAATGAGGATCCAGCGTCTTGAGCATCGCACGGATGGCCTCCTCCGCAATGCTGTCACTGTTTATGGAATCAACGTAGAACGACTCCACGATTTTCCCTGCATAGCGCAGTTTGTTATCTATAGTCATCTGCCGGGCGGTAATAGCCGAGGTGCCAACCAACGCAGCGGCAAGAAATAATATCGTTTTTCTCATTTTCCAAGAATATTTATCAAACAACAAAATCGGCCACATCACGGCCATAACGCGTCAGCTCCCTGACCATACTTGAGCTGACCATCGACAGCTCCGGTTCAGCAAACAATATGACGGTATCGAGTCCCGAGATCGCCCGGTTGATATCGGCAAGATTACGCTCATATTCATAATCGGCAACAGATCTCACTCCTCGTAAAAGCCAGCGTGCGCCGACTTTTTCCGCCGCATCAACCGTCAATCCGTCCCATGTCATCACTTCGACACGATCGCCGGCCTGTAGCTTTTCACGCAATCTGTCGGCCAGACCATCGGCCGACTGACGGCCTCCGGGTTTCGATTCATTGATTCCGATTACAACGACCACCCTGTCGAACAGTTCAAGCCCTCGTCGCAGTATTGAGAGATGCCCTGTTGTGAATGGGTTGAACGACCCGGCATAGAGAGCCGTGCGAACTATATCAGGAGATTTGGGAGTCATCTTCAACAACGAGATTATCAATAATAAAGTTCTGACGCTCGATAGAGTTTTTGCCCATGTAGAAGCGGAGCAGTTCTGCCACGCCATCCTCCTTGTGCATCGAGACCTTGTCGGCTCTCATATCCTTGCCTATGAATCCGGCAAATTCCTCAGGAGAGATCTCTCCAAGACCTTTGAATCGGGTGATCTCTGCGTTTGTGCCCAGCTTATTGATGGCCTCGATACGTTCCTCATCCGAATAGCAATAGTAAGTCTCGTCGGCCTTCTCCGCAGCCGATGCCGAGGAAGAGCGTTTTGATGTTTTCTTGTTGCGTACACGGAACAGGGGGGTCTGGAGGATATAGATATGTCCCTGCTTGATCAGATCGGGGAAGAACTGTAGGAAAAACGTCAGCAGCAACAGGCGGATATGCATTCCGTCAACGTCGGCATCCGTAGCGATGATCACCTTGTTGTAGCGCAGATTGTCGATACTTTCCTCTATATTCAGAGCCGCCTGAAGAAGATTGAATTCCTCGTTTTCGTAGACCATCTTTTTTGTCTTGCCGTAAGTATTCTTAGGCTTACCGCGCAGAGAGAACACGGCCTGTGTCTCCACATTGCGGATCTTGGTTATCGAACCGGCTGCCGAATCACCCTCGGTGATAAAGATCGAGGACTGCAGTTTTTTCTCATCATCCCCTTTGACATCGCTCAGATGCACTCGGCAATCGAGCAGTTTCTTGTTATGCAGACTGATCTTTTTCGCCTGCTCCCTGGCTTTCTTGGTTACGCCGGCCATAGCCTTGCGCTCACGCTCGTTGGCCTGGATCTTTTTCAGAATCACGTCGGCAACAGGGAGATTGCGGCAAAGATAATCGTCAAGCTCTTTCTTTATGAAATCGCCGATGAATTTCGCCACCGTCGGCCCATCAGGACCCATGTCCCGCGATCCGAGCTTCGTCTTGGTCTGCGATTCAAAGACAGGTTCCTCAACCTTGATAGAGATCGCGGCCACAATACCGTTGCGTATATCCGAATACTCAAAGCTCGACTTGTTGAAATAGTCCTTGACCGTGCGCGACACAGCCTCCTTAAAGGCTGTCAGGTGGGTTCCGCCCTGCGTCGTGTGCTGACCGTTGACAAACGAATAGTATTCCTCGCCATACTGGTTGGCATGCGTCAGAGCCACTTCTATATCCTCACCTTTCAGATGGATAACAGGATAGAGCGGTTCCTCTGTCATATTTTCGCTCAAAAGGTCGAGCAATCCGCGACGCGAAAGGAATTTCTGTCCGTTGAATATAATTGTCAGTCCGGTGTTCAGGAACGTATAGTTCTTCAGCAACGGCACTATGAATTCATCATTGTAGTGATACCCGGTGAACAACGTATTGTCGGGCGTGAACTGGACAAATGTTCCGTTAGGCTCTTCCGTATCAGTCACAGGCGATTCCTCAACGATATTTCCACGGCAATACTGCACGCTCTTCATCTTGCCATCGCGAACCGACCGGATCAGGAAGTCGTTCGACAAGGCATTGACAGCCTTGATGCCGACACCATTCAATCCCACGGATTTCTTGAACGCCTTGCTGTCGTATTTACCGCCGGTGTTCATCCGCGACGAGGCCTCGACGAGCTTGCCGAGCGGTATGCCGCGACCGGAGTCCTGGACAGTCACGGTTGTTTCCGTCACATCGACACGCAACGTTTTGCCAAACCCCATCATATATTCGTCAATGGCATTGTCGAGCACCTCCTTCAGCAGCACGTATATGCCGTCGTCGGCAGTCGACCCATCGCCAAGCTTACCGATATACATACCGGGGCGGCGGCGGATATGCTCATTCCAGTCAAGGGTAACAATATCGTTTTCGTCATAGTTGGGATCTGCGTCCGTCACGGGCTTCCCCACTATGTCCAGTTCTTCTATTTCGCTCATACTAATTTTGTTCTACGATTGCAAATTTACAAAATTTTCAAAGCAAAATCAAGCCCTTGCGCAAAATCAAGTCCTGTTTAGTGGGAATATATGCAAGGTTTTTCTTACATTTGCGGTTCAATTTAGATTATTTCACATGAAAATCTCATTCAATAAAGCAATGATAGGAGCGGCCACACTGCTGACGGTTGCCGCTTGCACCAAAAATCCGCAATGGACACTCAATGGTGCCGTTGAAGGAGCAGAAGATGGCATTGTTGTTCTTGAAGCTGCAAATGGCGATGGTTTCTGGTACACCGTCGATTCTCTGAAAATCGGATCCGACGGTTCGTTCTCAACAGCTCAGCCTGCACAGGAACTCCCCGACATTTTCCGTCTGAACTACAACAACCGCTACATCTACTTCCCGATCGACAGCATTGACAATCTGACCATCAACACAAAGGCCGGAACATTCGATTCCGACTTCACTATTGCCGGAACACCCGATGCTGATCTGATCAATCATGTTGACCACCGCATCAATGCGTTCCTTGCAAGTCACCGCGTGGAAGACCTCGACACTGCCGCCACCCTCAAACGCGAGCTCAGCGGAATGATCCTCCAGAATCCGGCAAGCATCGTGTCCTACTACATTGTTCAGAAACAGGTCAAGGGTCGTCCGCTTTTCCGCATCGACAACCGCCGCGAACTTGGAATGATCGGTGCCGTGGCCAACGCATTTGTTGAAAGCCGCCCCAACGACCCGAGGACACTTTTCATCAAGAATATGTGGCTGAACCACATGCCACGCACCGCATCCAGTGACACTATCGTAGCCAATGAAATCCAGCTGATCGACATCCGCCAGCTCGACAACAAAGGCAAAGAGCAATCCTTGATAGACATCGCATCAAAAAACAAAGTCGTGGTGCTCAACTTCACAAGCTATTCCGACCAGTATTCACAAGCCCTCAACATAGCTCTCCGCAAGATCTGGGACAAACACCACGGCAATGGACTTGAGGTGTTCCAGCTCGGATTCGATCCCAAGGAATTCAACTGGCGTGTATCCGCCGACAATCAGCCCTGGGTAACCGTCTACAACGGCACTACAGATCTGAACCTCCGCAACTACAATGTCGGTGGGCTGCCTGCAATTTTTATCATAAAAAATGGACAGATTGTCAGTCGGATCACGGATCCAGAAAAACTGGAATCGACAATCGATCGCTACATGCTCTGACGCAATCGCCACAGATATTCCTTCAGACGGTCTTTCAAAGGCCGTCTGATTTTTTTATCCGCAAGCATAGAACGGAACTCATTGACCAATGCCATATCACCCGATTGTATAGCTTTCACAATCCCGTAATGCGATCGTGAAAAGATGGATTCCGATACCGCACCGAACGGCACACCATAATGGCTTGCAAGATCAGAGATCATAGCCACAGACCTCATATAGAAACGACTCTCCTTTGCAGGATCTACCGGTGCGGAAACGGACGCATGCCCCACACTGTAGGCCAACGTTCTTTCCGGCAGCCAGACCACAGGTCGTCCAAGGCTCAGCATATAAGCTATCAACGGCAGATCCTCACAACCGAAATCCTTGTTGGCTACAATATCAGGAATCTGTTTCATACCGGCAAAAGGGTTGCGATACAACACCGTTGAGAGATGCACCGCCGGCACGGACAAAGCACCGAGCGCAGGCGCCAGCAGATCCATGCCGTCATCATAATTCCGACGCATGGCCGCCATCTCTCCGTTAGGATCCGACGGCATCTGATCCCGACCTCCATCCGCCACCCTGACCCAATCACTGTGTACGAATACAGCTGTCGGATTTTCATTCAGAAGATCATATTTTTTCTTCAGGCTATCTGCGCCAAGCCAATAATCATCCCCGGCACAATCAGCTATCATTGCGCCGCGACATTGTGACAAGGCATAGAAATAATTATCCACCAACCCACGGCGCTCAGCCTTTGGCAGCAATCTGACAATCTCCGGATAACGCCCGGCATATTCCGAGACTATTTTCCTCGTTCCGTCCGACGAACAATCATCCGAAACAACAATCTCAAACTGAAAATCACACCGCTGGCCAATCACACTGTCAAGCGCACGTCCTACAGTCGCTTCCTGATTGTAGGTCAGAATGATAACCGAAACTGCCGGATTCCGAGTCATAGCTGCATGATTTTTTCCGCGAACAATGGCCGGAGCACTCTCGCATCAAACGATTCGCCCCATTTTCTCAATGCCTCATCCCTGAGAGATTTCATGCGGAAATCACTCTCGATATACGGGAGAATACCTCTGACGAACTCTTCCGGCTCCGGATCAGCAGGCAGCAACAATCCACAGTCGTCATCCACAATCTCATCCGTGCCATCCACCATGGTTGCGACCACCGGTACGCCATAACTGAGCGACTCACAAACCATGATTGGCAATCCTTCGCCCTCACTGAGAAGCATCGACCAATCGATCTTTTCATCCCGGTAGATCCGATGCACAGACTGATTGTCCTGCCGCCCACGCAGATCTACCGTCAGATTTCCGGGACAATCAAGCGCGACAAGCTCACGCAACTGCGTCATCAGTTCCCCGTCGCCGACATGAATCCATCGGATCTGCGTGGATGGTCGGGCTATAGCCAATGCTTTCAGGAATTTATAATTCAGATCAACACGCTTCTGAGCCACTACTCTCGCTACAGAAAGGAATGTAATAGATTTCTCTTCAGACAAATGGCATTCGGTAACAACCTCAGGAAAAGCTTTCGTGCAACCCAAATGCTCCACGGCTATCTTACCGGCGAGCGAAGGCATCTCGTCGCGCAGATATCGCGCCCCGGCTTCCCCTGCACTGAAAATTCCGCAGGATTGCTCCACTGCCTTGAGCCGCAATCCAGGAGCACGATCCGCATAAATGTCATGCCAATGCGCCCGGCTGATATAATGCAACCCGTTTTTTCCCGACAACAACGCCAGTCCGACAGTTGGAAAGTCAAACCAGAATGTATAGAACAGCGTCTCACCGACATCAATGGAACGGGCCTTGATCCATTTTCCCATAACACCGGCAAAAGCATAGGCCGACGCTGCGAATGTGAGATCTGTACGGCGTGGTTTCCCACCGATATTGTGCCAAAAAGATGGATTCAGGAGGAAGCGGCCGCGACGCATCTTGATCCTCCAGTCGGGATGCTCGATCCAAATCGGATCAATCTCCACATTCTCCGGCAAATCATAATGATCCTCAGAGTCATAAGTAGTTGTCGGCACAATGATCACCCGTTCGAAGAGCGATGACAGACAATCAATCTCCGGCAACACAAACGACGGTTCAGTAACCCCACCGAAAGGGAATGAATCGGTGATCAATACCAGCGTGGAATATTTTCTTTTCTGATCCATAATCAACGGCAAAGATAACCAATTCACGGCAATAATCAACATCCCGGAGCGTTTATAAAACATGACAACCGAAAAACAGAACTTGATCACGATAGTTGTGCCAGTGCTCAACCGCGCACACCTGATAGTCCGGACTCTCGACTCCATTGCCGCCCAGACAATGACCGGATTCAGGCTGATAATAGTTGACAACGGCTCCACCGACAACACCGTTGAGATAATTGAGAAATGGATCAAAGCCCATTCCGGTCACGGATTCCATACAGATCTGCTCCACGAGCCATCCAAAGGGGCATCAAAGGCTCGCAATCGCGGACTGGAGGCCACCGACACCCCTTATGTGATGTTTTTCGACTCCGACGACGAGATGCGCCCCGATCATATCGAGAGGATCACAAAAGAACTGACAGCATTCCCGGACACCGACATTCTCAGATGGGATGTAGCCACAATCGACTCCGACGGCTGGTCCAGAACCCAATCCAAAAGATTCCACGATGAGATGCAGCTCCATCTGCTCCATGCCACAATGTCAACCGTACGCTACATCGTAAGAACCGATATTGCCAGAAACGCCGGCGGATGGGACGAAAGCCTATCCACATTCGACGATCTTGAATTCGGAGTCCGTATCCTTGACTCAGCAGAAAAAATACGCAAACTCCACTGCGAGCCTCCGGTTCTGATCCATCCGACCGAGGAATCAATCAGCGGCACCAACTATTCCTGCCGCCACAATGAAATTGACCTTGCCATCGACCGTATAGAGCAATTCCTGAAAAACCGTGACCGTCTGGCCGACCTCCGCATACTCAATTGCCGCCGCGCCATTCTTGCATCCCTATTCCATCGCGAAGGGAATCCTGAACCGGCCCGTGGCATCATGGACAAAGCATTCTCCAACACTCCGGAAACCGATCATTTCAATCTTCGTGTCATTTACCACCTGAACCGGCTGTTTGGCCATGGGGGAAGTTTAATCGCACTGAAATTCATGGGGACAAAACCGCAAAAACGTTAACAGACCCTAAAATAGACCTCCAACTCTTTAACAAGCGTTAACCAAACGTCGATTTAAGTACCCTAAACGTTACATTTTATATTAAATGTGGCTACCTTTGCGCAGTCATTGACCAAAAACAAGCAATATGACTAACGTATTGACCGACCTCATCAGCTCTCGCACGAGCCTCTACGGCGATCGAGAAGCTTACAGATATAAACAACAAGGCGGAAGCTGGCAACCGACATCTTGGAACTCCTTGAAAAGCTCCGTCGATAATGCCGCATGCGCACTTGAAATTCTCGGGATAGAAGAATTCGAGACCATCGCTATATTCTCAGCAAACCGCCCCGAAGTCCTGATCAGCGATTTCGCCGCCTATGCCAACCGCGTAGTTCCCATCTCTATCTACTCCACCAGCAGTCCTGAACAGGTTGAATACATCATCAACGATGCTAAATGCCGCGTGATATTCGTCGGTAATGCCGACCAATACAGAACCGTATGCAAAATAATCGGCAAGTGTCCATCAGTCAAGATGATCGTGACTTACGATGATGTGGAATTTTCGGACAACGAAGGCCGGAAAACGATGTCATTCTCCGGATTCATAAGCCTTGGAGCTGAAGCATCTGAAGAATGTAAGGCCAGCGTTGAGGCAAGAACCAACCGCGCCACACCCGACGATATTGCTACGATAATCTATACGTCAGGAACCACTGGCGAACCGAAAGGAGCCGTGCTGCCCCACTCATGTTTCAACGCCGCTCTCCCTATCCACAAAGACAGGCTGACAATGCTGAGCGAGGACGACACATCACTTTGCTTCCTCCCATTGAGCCATATATTTGAAAAAGCATGGACCTACTTCTGCCTTTGGATGGGTATAAAAGTTGCGATCAATAATGATCCTCACCAGATCCAACAGTCGATCAAAGAGGTTCGTCCTTCGTGCATGTGTTCTGTTCCGCGATTCTGGGAGAAAGTCTACACTGCCGTTCAGGAAAAGTTGACCGACATGCATGGGTTCAAGAAATGGATGGTAGCCATGGCACTCAAGACCGGACGTCGCCGCAACCTCGAGTATGCACGTGTTGGCCGCAAAGCCCCGTGGTGGCTTGAGATGGCCTACCGATTCTTCGACAAACGTGTGTTCCTTCCCTTGAGAAAGGTCATAGGAATCGAAAATGGCAATATGTTCCCGACTGCCGGAGCCCCATTGTCAGCTACTATCGTGGAATTTCTCCACAGCTGCGGAATAAACATCGTGATAGGTTATGGCCTGTCCGAGACTACCGCCACCGTATCCTGCTTTCCTGAGATAGGATATAAGATCGGTACGGTCGGTACAACCCTCCCCGGAATTGATGTCCGCATAGGAGAGGACAATGAGATTCTTGTCAAGGGTCCGACCGTGATGCGAGGCTACTACAATAAACCGGAGGCTACCGCCGAGGCGTTCACCCCCGATGGATGGTTCCGCACCGGTGACGCAGGCTATATTGATGAAAATGGCGACATAGTGTTGACCGAGCGCATCAAGGATCTTTTCAAGACATCCAATGGTAAATACATCGCGCCTCAGGCACTTGAAAGTCGTCTTGGCGAGGACAAATACATTGAGCAGGTTGCCGTGATCGGAGACAAGCGCAAATACGTCACAGCCATCATCATCCCGGCCTACGAGGCTCTGAAAGAATATGCGCGTAAAAAGCATATCCAGTACAGATCGATGGAAGAACTGATCAAGAACGCCGATGTCAGAAAAATGCTTCAGGAACGCATAGACCGTCTTCAGGAAAACTTCGCCGGATTCGAGCAGATCAAGAAATTCACACTTCTGCCACAGGCTTTTACCATGGAGGCAGGAGAGCTGACCAACACCCTCAAGATACGCCGTCCGGTGATCAACAACCGCTATGCGCGTGAAATCGAGGCAATGTATGTCTGAAATAGATATCTATAACAGACTCAGGTTCGCAATCAGTAGAAAATTCACAATAAAAAATAATCATGATCACACAGGAACAATTAAAAGAGACTTTTGAACGCAAGCTCGCGTTGAGGAGGTATCTTTGACGTCGACAACAAGAAAATCCAAGTAGAAGAAGAGGAACTCCGCACTCATGTACCCGACTTTTGGGAACACCCCAAGGAAGCCCAGATCCAGATGAAGAAAATAAAAGATCTTCAGGGATGGATCGACGGATACAAAGAGGTTGAGGATGCTGTTGACGAACTCGAACTGGCATGGGACTACGTCAAGGAAGGCGAGATGGAAGAAGCCGAACTCGATGCTCTCTATGCCGATGCAATAGACAAGATAGAGAAACTGGAGCTGCGCAACATGTTGCGTCGCGAAGAGGACAAACTCGGCGTTGTATTGAAGATCAACTCAGGTGCCGGTGGTACTGAGGCTCAGGACTGGGCTTCGATGCTCATGCGCATGTATCTGCGTTGGTGCGAGATGCACGGCTACAAGACCTCAATCTCCAACCTGCTCGACGGCGATGAAGCCGGAATCAAATCCTGCACTATCAACGTGGAGGGTGATTTTGCCTACGGATACCTGAAGAGTGAGAATGGCGTGCACCGCCTTGTCCGCGTTTCCCCCTACAACGCACAGGGCAAACGCATGACCTCGTTCGCATCAGTGTTCGTGACTCCGCTTGTCGACGACACGATCGAAGTTAAGGTTGACCAGGGCCTGCTGTCGTGGGATACTTTCCGAAGCGGCGGTGCCGGCGGCCAGAACGTCAACAAGGTGGAATCGGGCGTACGTCTGCGCTATCAGTTCACCGATCCCTACACCGGCGAGAAAGAAGAGATTCTGATTGAAAACACAGAGACTCGCGACCAGCCCAAAAACAAAGAGAATGCATTGCGCCACCTGCGCTCCATCCTCTACGAGAAAGAGCTCCAGCACCGCATGCAGGAACAGGCCAAGATAGAAGCCGGAAAAATGAAGATCGAATGGGGATCGCAGATCCGCTCATACGTATTCGACGACCGCCGTGTGAAAGACCACCGTACAGGCTTCCAGACATCGGATGTCGGCGGAGTGATGGACGGCGAGATCGATGGATTCATCAAAGCATTCCTCATGGAATTTGCCGGCAACGAAGACGCCGAATAATCCCGTTCCCAGACAAAAAAAATCAGGAGCTGAAGTTTAAACTTCAGCTCCTGATTTTTTATTACAGTCTTATATCAGTCAACGATCAGTTCGTCGACGAAAAGGAAGCCGGGCTTGCCTTTTGCAGCGTCCTGCCATTCAGGGGCTGAAGTCTCGCAGAGAGCCTTGACATGGACATAACGCGCATCTGTGGCCGGGAACTGGATCACATGAGTCTTTATATCGGTCTCATAGCCGGTCATCGCCGGATAATCAACCACAGCAACGGGAGTAAACGTCTGACCATCTGTCGACAATCCGACTTCAAAACCACGGGCATCAAAAATCCAGTTGAGGGCATCGACGAGCACACGCACGGTCACTTTCTGCACAGGCTGGATCTTTCCGAGATCAATCGTGGCATCAAGGGGCGTTCCCTCAAAACCCATCCATTCCCCAGTGCCGAAACTTGTTGATCCGAGACGACCGTCTGTCAGCAGAGCCGCACCCTCGGGAGTTGAATAACGCGAATGGGGCTTTGTTGCAAGGGTCACGGGCGATGAAGTGGCGAGATTGAATGTCACGCTGTCCGCAAACTCGCGGCTGCGGCCGGTAGGACGGATCACAACAGCACGCACCGTGCAAGTCTTGTCCAGAACAATCGGTTCGGTATAAACCGCCGATTTTTCATCGGGTGTCGACCCATCGAGTGTATAATAGATCGGCGCACCATCTATAGAACGCAGATTAGCCTTTATCTGATGCTTTTCGTAATCGGGTTCAAGACCGCCCTGTACGTCAAAAATGTGTGTGGCATAATTATAACCCAGCGAACGGTACTGGTCGATCAGACGTGGCAGACGTGTGGTGAAATCATCGAAATCCTTGCGGTCGGGCTGCATCCACTGCACTTCCGATAGAGCGGCCAGACGAGGCAGTTCCATATACTGCACATGCGACAGAGTGGAGATATACTCGGTCCACAAGTTGGACTGCGCTCCAAGAATATGTTTTGCCTGTTCAGCCGTGAGATCGGCAGTCGGTTCGAGCTGATAGACTTTTGACACCGGCACATAGCCTCCAATACCGAACGGCTCGCCATCTATATCCTGCGACTGCAGATAGTCGAAATAGCAATAGTTGGTCGGAGTCATGATTGCGTCATGTCCTTGCTTGGCAGCCTCGCGTGCGCCTTCGACACCACGCCACGACATGACGGTGGCTCCGGGGAACAAACCGCCCTCGATTATCTCATCCCAGCCGATCATCTTGCGATCCATTCCTGCAAGAGTCTTGGCCGCATGTTCCATCACATAGCTCTGGAGTTTCTGTTCAGCCGTGCTGTGATTATCAGTCACCAATCCAAGCTCCGTAATCTTAGCCTGGCATTTCGGACACTCTTCCCATCGAACCTTAGGACATTCGTCGCCACCGATATGGATATATTCCGAGGGGAAAATATCAACTACTTCTTTCAGGACATCATCAATAAATTCGTATGTCTTGGGATTGCCGGCACACAGAAGATCCTCCGATACGCCCCAACGCTGCCATACGCTGTACGGGCCACCGGTACATCCGAGTTTCGGATAAGCGGTCAAAGCTGCGAGCATGTGTCCGGGAAGATCTATCTCGGGGATTACGGTGATATGGCGGTCGGCCGCGTATTTTACAATATCACGGGCCTCATCCTGAGTGTAGAAACCACCGTAGCGCACGCTGTCGGACGATTCGAAATCCTTGGCGACACACGTGCCGTCACGCCATGATCCCACCTCAGTCAGCAAAGGATATTTCTTTATCTCCAGACGCCAGCCCTGATCGTCGGTCAGATGCCAGTGGAAACGGTTGATATTGTGGAGAGCGATCATGTCTATGAACGCTTTCACCGAGTCGACAGGGAAATAATGGCGCGACGTGTCGAAATGTGTTCCTCGATAAGGGAAACGCGGCTGGTCATTGATCTGCACGGCAGGGAAAACCACATCGCCATGCGCGTTGGCATCGATCGATTTGCGAAGCGTCTGTATGCCATAGAAATTACCGGCGGCAGAAGCTCCTTTGATCTCGATCCTGTCTTTATCAACACCGATCGAATATGCCTCGGAATTGTCAGAGGTCAAACCATCGGCAAGAATAATGGCATTCTTCTTAGGCGCTTTGGTGACGAGTTTGAGATCGTATCCAGTCAGCTGCTTCAGATAGCCGGCCAAAAGTTCGGCATTACGTTTCAGCGGAGCGTTTCCTGCCGGATAGCAGATCTGCGTGGAATTGTTAAGCACAAAAGCTCCGGCATCGGCCTGAGCTATCTCTACGGGCAATGGCACCACCCTGTAGTCGGCTTTCGACGGTTCGCCGGCCAATGCCGTCCCACCCCACAATGAGGATGCCGCCAAAGTCATCAGGAATATTTTTTTCATGGAATAATAATTAAAATCTATTGACTACAAAGATAATCCAAAATATCGGTGAATCAAAACCCTGTCAAGAGCAAAATCACAAATAATCTACTTTCGCTCGGCAAATTGCAAATAAATTTGCATTTGCGCCCATTCTTCAAGGTATATTTGGCTCCGCCCAATATACTTTCGCTCGGCAAATTGCAAATAAATTTGCATTTGCGCTCGACTTATTCGTATATTTGCATTGTGACGCATCAGAACAAAAAGCCCCGAGGCTTGTTATATTGATGTAACTTTAAAAACCGCATAACTAAAATGAAAACTTCAAACATCGTATTGGCAATTGCCGGAGGCGCACTCGTAGGTGCCGCACTTGGTCTTCTTTTCGCACCTGAAAAAGGAACAACAACTCGCAATGAGATCGCAAAATTCCTCAGATCAAAAGGTATTGTTCTGAAAAAGAGCAAACTCGACCAGCTTGCAGACGAACTGGAAGCCCAGATTGAAGAAAACGAATAAGAACCGTCTAACGTTAATAACAAACCACCAATGAGCAAGAACACCATTCTTTCCGCATTTCTATGCGGAGCTATCGCAGGAGCCACCGCCGCAGTCCTGTTTGCACCGCAGAAAGGATCAGATCTCCGCAAGAAAATCAAGGAGACGCTAAAGAAAAAAGGCATCCTCTGTACCGAGAGCGAAATCGACGCTCTGGTAGCGCAACTGACAGCCGACATCGACGACTGAAACCATCAGTGCTCTTGCTCTAAAAACAAACTATAAGATCCGTCAATACCGGTCCGGAGACGGACTTCCGGACCGGTATGGCGGTTTTCAACCGACCGGAGCATAGAGCCAGTGTAACCACCCAACACCCCCAACAATTCAATGACTGACAACACCACATCCTCGTCGGTAAAAACGCTATGGGAGCGGCTGAAACTGCTCGCGACTCTCAAGTACGACTACGCGAAACTGACACTCGCCGAGAAGCTGACAATGATTTTTGCAATGTCGCTTCTGTGTCTTATCGGTCTGTTCATGTCGATGTTCGCAATATTTTTCCTCTCGGTGGCTCTGTCTCACTGGATAGCCGAATCAATCGGCGAGGCCTGGAGTTCATTGATTGTCGCCGGAATATACTGTGTGATGCTCCTGTTAGTAGTTGCATTCCGCAAGCAACTGATCATCAACCCCATCTCTAAATTCGTGACACGGTTGATCATTTAACCTCAAAACAGATCAAACACGCAACGCAATGACATCTACCGACCACACAACAGAACATCCGCAAGAACACAAAGGGTTCGGGATCGACGAGCTTCGTTTTCGCAGGGCTTACGCCTTAGCTAAGTACGAGATGGCCAAGATACGCTTCTCGGAGGATCTTGATTCGGCCAAACAAAACATGCCGTCAATGGGCCGAAGCGGCATAACAGGTAAAATTCTCGGTAGCCTGAACTATTTTGACTATGCCCTGATCGCATTCCGGGTGTTTTCAAAACTGAAAAGGCTGCGGAAAAAGAAAAAATAAACTGACCGGCCATCAATCCATATCCAAAATCACCAACCATCATCACATTCTTAATTCAATCCATACATGAACGATTACGTGGAGGTCAGAATTGACTTTGACCCTTGCACTGAAGATATGCCCGACGTCATGGCCGCCATTCTGGCCGACGCCGGATTTGAAAGTTTTGTTCCCGACAGCAACGGTCTGACGGCCTATATACGAGAGTCCGACTACACCCCCGACATGGAATCGCTGTCCCGGACGCTTCCGTTTGACGTAAAGACCTCTTGGACAGCAACGAAAATCGAGGGACAGGACTGGAACCACGAATGGGAAAAGAACTATTTCAAGCCGATCGTGGTAGCCGACCAATGCGTGATCCACAGCTCTTTCCACACCGACATCCCCCAATGCCGCTACGACATAGTGATCGATCCGAAAATGGCGTTCGGAACCGGCCACCATTCCACCACATGGCTTATGATTTCCCGTCTGCTTGAGATCAACCCGGAAGGGCTCAACGTCATCGACATGGGAACCGGCACAGGTATCCTCGCAATCCTCGCAGCCATGCGCGGTGCGGCCAGAGTCACGGGTATCGAGATCGACGAACCGGCATGGATCAACGCCGTGGAAAACACCCGTCTCAACAACCGGCCGGAAGTGGAGATGGTGCATGGCGATGCCTCATCTCTTGCCAATGTACCCTACAAAGCCGACATATTTTTGGCCAACATCAACCGCAACATAATCATGGCCGACATAGCCGAATATGCCAGTGCCATGGCTCCGGGAGGCCACCTGTTCCTGAGCGGCTTCTACACCGCCGATGTTGACATGCTCGAAGCAGACGCCAAAGAACTCGGGCTCAAGAAAGCCGACGTCACCGAGCGATGCGACTGGGCTTGCCTGCATCTGATCAAAAGCTGATCACGCATAGCCGGATAATTCAAAAAGAATCACTACCTTTGCATGAGTCCTTGCCAATAGTTCATGGACCGGCTCACACATTTGCAGATATGAAAAAATCACTGATCACCACATTAATCGCCGCAATAGCGTTACTGTCCTCAGCCGCCGAAAAGCAGCCCCGCGACATCTCCGGCTGGAGCCATTTCGCATGGGGTGCCGAGATCGGAGGCGCCGCCGACCTGACAAGCAACGACATGTCGACCGTCAACCTCGATGCATATTTCGGCTACCGCAACTCATGGATAGAAACCATAGGCATCGGAGCCGAGGTAAACATGATGCTCAGCAACAGCGTCCGTGCATTTCCGGTCTACGCCATGTTCCGCACATCGTTCTCAAAACGTCCGCAACTGATGTTCATGGATCTCCGCGCAGGAGTGGTGTTCAACAACATCTCGACATCGTCGCAACAGACCAGCGCCTACGTATCACCCGGCATCGGAGTGAACCTCGCAGGCGGTTCCACATTCCAATCCTACATCACCCTATCGTACGTCTACAACGGCATTGACCCGTTCACCCTGGGCGACGAACGATGCGACATCAAAGGTCTCAGCATGGCCTGCATCCGCCTGGGCATACGTTTCTGACACATCATCACATGGAACAAATTTCAGTAAAAATCATCAATAACTCCCACCATCCCCTGCCGGCCTACGCCACGGAACATTCAGCAGGCATGGATGTGAGAGCATTTCTCGAATCACCCGTAACCCTGATGCCGCTACAGCGCGCACTGATACCTACCGGACTGCGCATAGAGCTTCCGGCCGGATTTGAATGTCAGCTACGCCCACGCAGCGGTCTCGCGCTCAAACATGGCATCACCCTTGTCAATACCCCCGGCACCGTTGACAGCGACTACCGTGGAGAAATAGGCGTGATCCTGATCAACCTTTCCGACCAGCCCTTTGTTATCAATGATGGAGAGCGTATATGCCAGATGGTCATCACACGTCATTCCCAGGCCACATGGGTTCAGGTCAATGAGCTTGGAGAGACCGAGCGCGGCGATGGTGGCTTCGGCCACACCGGAGTGAAATGACATTTGGCAGCAAACCTCCACCGCTACAACTTTACAACAGCAAAAAAATCACGACACATTGAAACCATTAAGTCTCCGACATATAACTGCACTCGCAGCCGCCTCTCTGCTTGCGGCCTCGCAATTCGCCGGCACCGCGAAACAGACGCGGCGTGCTGATCCCGACAAAGAGAAAGCCGATTATCTTTATCTGGAAGCGCAACGCCACTATGCCGCGGATAGCCTCGACGCTTATTTCGAGCTTATGTCTGAGGCCAACCGTCTCAACCCGTCCGACCTTTACATAGCCAACGAGGTGGGGTTCTTCAACATAGCCATTGATCACAACGATTCAGCGAATGTGGCCGAAAACATAAGCCACATGATGAGATACATCGAATCCAATCCCAAGGATCAGACCGCCGCATCAAGATTCATCCGCGTCGCTTCGGCCACAGGAAGAAGCGGCGACGCGCTCCACGTGTTGCGTCTCATCTACGAGAACGCCGGCAATCCGGCTCTGTTCGGAGGCAACTACGCATCCGCCCTCTCCTACACCAACAACCCCGACAGCATCCGGAAAGCAATCACCGTGATGGAAAACGTTGAGAGCATCCAGGGAGCCGACATCAACACCACGATCGCCAAGATGAACATGTATCTGAATCTTGACGATACGGCATCCGTGTTCACTTCCGGACGAAAACTGCTCGAAGCGTCGCCCGACAGGATCGAGAACATAACATTCATGGGCGATGTCAACATGCAACTCAACCGGCCGGACTCCGCTCTGGTCTACTATAACCGCGCCGTGGAGAAAGATCCGTCGAGCGGACTGGCCTACTATTCAAGGGCTCAATATTACAAGCAGATCGGCGACAGCGCAGCCTACGACCGCGAGGTGTTTACAGCCATGAAGCATCCCGATCTTGATCTTGAACCCAAAATAGAGATTCTCCGTAGCTACGTTTCCGAGCTGTATTCCGACTCAACCCAGTCAGGACGCATCCGCGAACTGTTCAACTCGCTCGTCGACCAATATCCCCATGAAGAGGAACTGCGCAATCTCTACGGATCGTATCTATGGATAGTGCAGGATCTCGACGATGCCGCCGAGCAGTTCAGCTACATGCTCGACCTCAACCCGGACAACAAACAGTCGTGGATTGCCCTTTCCCAGATCTACTATACTCTCGACGACTATGACAACGCGACCTCAACAGCCAAAGCCGCGCTGAAATACTTTCCGGACGACTACGATTTCTACGCACTGCTGACCACTCTATCCATGCTCAACGGAGACTATGACAAGAGCATGGAATATATCGACAAGTCGCTTTCCCTGACCGACTCGACCGACACGGAACAGCTGGCCTCAATCTATGGAGCGCGTGCCGACATCGAATACCGTCAGGGCGATTTCGACAAAATGACAGCCGACTACCGGAAAGCCATCGAGCTTAATCCGGAAGGGAGCGTGTACTACAACAATCTCGCCTATTATATGGCCTGTGAGGACCGCGATCTCGACAAAGCGCTGGAATATATCACAACCGCGCTCAGCATTGAAAAAGCCAACACCGGCGAGAACTCGGCCACGACGCTCGACACTTACGCATGGATCCTGTTCATGCGCAAGGACTATCCCCAAGCCCTTGAGGCCATAGAGCAGGTGCTCGAACTTGGAACTATTGAAAAGGACGCCGACGTGTTCAAACATGCAGGCGACATATATTTCATGAACGGCAACCCCGACGATGCCCTGCTCTATTGGAAAAAAGCCCTCGATCTGGAACCTGATGACGAATTGCTCCAGCGCAAGGTAAAGAACAAAACATTTTTCTTTAAATGAAACTGAGATTCAACAACCACATCATATCGCTCATCACGGCACTTGCAATAGCCTCCATAGCAATAGGCTGCCGGAGCACTCAGCAACCGCAGGGTCAGACGCAGGGATCCGTGTCGGGTCTGCGCTCTGAATCAGATGCACGGGTCGAACTGCGGACCCTGACCGCGTCCTACGGCAACTGGCAACGGCTACGCGTTCCTGTGACTGTCAGCCTGAAAAGCCCCAAGAACATCACTATCTCCGGCACCGCAGTTTTCGACCGCGACAAAAGCATCTTCATATCCCTGAAATTCTTCGGATTTGAGGTTGCCAACATTTATGCCACTACTGATTCCGTGATGGTTGTCGATAAGTACAACAAACAATATGCTTGTGAGAAAACTGACCGCTTCATGGGCGATTTTCCCATAACCGTGGCCAATGTTCAGGATCTGCTGTCAGGACGCGTTTTCGCCATAGGATCAACCCAGGCATCGGTGGCCGATTTCAAGGAATCTGAATTTGACATAACATCCACCGATTCGTGGAGTCTCATTCCCCGTTCCAATCTGAAAGGTATTGACTATGGCTTCATGTTCCAGCCGGCCGACATACTGAAAGGCGTGATCATCAAAAGCGGCGACCATCAGCCCGTAACCATCACATATCCCCAACCTGTCACAACCTCTTTCGGCCCGATGGCTCCAGAGATAAATGTGACATATTCCACAGCAAAAGCCACGATAGACGCCTCTCTTGTCTGGAGTTTCGACAAAGCGCGGTGGGACAAGGATGTTGAGCTCCGCCAGCCAACCATCAACGCCAAATACCGCCGGATCACAACCGACGAGATAACAAAAATGTTGTCGAAATTTTGAATCCGTTTATTTATGCCTCGTTTCCTGATCATACTCGTCATTGCACTACTCGGAGCTTCCGGTGGTAACGCCGCGAAGAAAAAACAGCGAACCATCCGGTCGGCTCAGACCGAACAGCAGGCAACCCAGAAAAAGATCAAAGAAACAACTAAAAAACTCAACGACAATTCCGCCCAGACAGAAAAAGAGCTGAACAAACTCAATCTGCTGCGTGGCGAAATAACGCAGAAAGAACGTCAGATCCTGGAAACACGCTCTCAGATCGACACCCTCAGCAATTCCATCACCAAAGCCCAGGATCAGCTCGACGACCTCAACAACCGGCTCGAGCAACTAAAAAACGCATACAAAACCGCATTGCGCAGACTTCAGGGCACCCAATATGCCACCAACGAACTTGCATATATTTTCGGTTCTGAATCATTCACGAAAGCATACTCTCGCATCCGCTACACTCAGGAGTTTGCAAACTGGCGCAGACGCAAATCAAAAGAAATCAAGGAGACATTGGCCAAGATCGAGCAGAAAAAAGCGCAGCTTGCCACTTTGCATTCCGAACGCGCCACATCGCTCTCAGCCCTCAGCTCTGATCAGGCGATTCTGAAAGCCAAACAGGATGAGACCGACAAGACCGTAGCCAAACTCCAGCGCGACGGGGTCAACCTGCAACGCGCCCTTGACAAAGAAAAGAAACGCCTGAAAAGCATTGACAACGAGATCTCCAAAATGATCGAGGTCGAACGCCGCGAACGTGAACAGCAGAAAAAAAAGCAGCAGGATCAGAAGAAAGGGGGAACTACAAAACAGAAGGACTCCAAAACCACTCCTGCCAAGAGCAAAGGAGGCACAACAGCCACCAAACCCAAGACAAAGATCGACAACAGCGATCCGGATGCAGCAATGACATCCAAATTCGCTGCCGGCAAAGGCTCCATGCTTTTCCCTGTTGCAAGCCCCTACAGAATCGTGGCTAAATACGGGTCCTCAAACGGACAGCCATATAACACGGGTATAGAAATTGTGCTCGACGGATCGGCAAATGTCAGATCAATCTTCGAGGGAACCGTTTCACGCATATTCCAGAACCACGACGGCAATTACTCTATCATGGTGCGCCACGGAGCCTACATCACAGTTTACTATAACATCGGCTCGCTGTCCGTAAAGGCCAAAGAGAAAGTGACGGCAGGACAAACACTCGGACGTGCGGCCACGGATGCCCGTTACGGCAAACCAATGCTGCACTTTGAAGTCCGCAAGGGTAGCGAGACCCTCAATCCCCTGAGTTGGGTAAGATAAGTGATTTCATTCAGGGTTGGATGTGGCATTCTCCAGCTTCTTATGGCGTGCATAGGCAGCCGCCATCCGTGTGTGATAGCCGCGCAATGCGTAAGCTACGCAACAAGAATAACTAATAATTTGATAGAGCTCGCTTCCAACAAGATATTGGAAGCGAGCTCTTTTAGTGTGAGAATTGTTTTATCTTCCTCCGGCCGTTGATTTTTCAGTGTTTGCATCAACATTGATAATCTTCTCTGCTCCACGCTTTTGACGTCCCCATTGGATATTGTAGCTTACGCTGATGTAGGGCATTCGCATATCAAGTCGCTGGTGCTGTTCATTGGTGTTCCATTTGCTGAGCATCTTTGAACCCTGGTCGTATTTGCCAAATGGCATTATTACGCCTGCGCCAAATTGCCAATTCTTCCAGTTATAGGCGAGTTGGATAATCGAAAGATTCTCTCCCCAACTTATTTTCTCTCCCCATAGGTCGTGTTGGGCACGTACATACTGACCGACAAGTTCAAATCCCCAATGGGTAAACATTATGCTGACATTACCACTCCAATTATGGTTATATAACTTGTAATCAGACCCACGCATACGTTCAACCCGATACTGAATATGAGCACTTGCCATCATCCAATCAGGTACAATTTCAACCTGCGGAGAAAGGAAGAATGTGAGATTCTGTAAGCCCTTGCTGTTTTCGTATGTTGTAATGAGTTTGTTTTCACTCCAATAAAGATATGGAGTAATGGCATCAGGGCTTGTGAATGCGCGTACACCGAAAGTACCTTCAACTTTTGGCAGACTGAAATTATAGTGAAGCGTCAGCATATACGACGTGGACGTTTTCAATTCGGGATTACCTATTCGCCATTGGAAACCGTCGATTTGCTGAGGTGCAACATTTGTTTCTGTAAGAGAGGGCGCTGACTGCCATGATTGGAAACTCAGTCTGAATCTGTGATTTTGGTTAAGTGAATAGGCAATTGTGGCTTGTGGCCGCAGATTCCAAGAATGATTTCCTTGATTCGTTTCCTTGAACATGAAGTCGGTATATTGAGCGCCAAGTCCGGCGGTGAGGCTTACTTTGTTGATCCGTTGGAAGTATTCGGCAAAGAAATAAACCTTGTCCTGTCGCTGATGAAAAATCTCGCCTCCCAGATTCTCATATTGAGAACGGTTGCGGTTTGCGGTATATGATGCTCCGGCTATGAAACGGGAACTACTCCAATTCTTGATATAATCGGCCTCAACCGCGTATGCTTGGTTGCAGTCCTTTATCATTGTGTGGATGTCGGTAAGGTAGCTATCCACATCTGATACTTGCTCTACATAATCAGAATAGGACTTACCGTTGTAGAATGAGGCGTTGAAATCGACTACAAGAGTCTGGCGTTTATCAAAATGTTGTTCAAGATATGCTGAAAACTTTGAAGTGAGGCCATTGTCTCCATGCGAATCAGTAAGAAGAATGTCATCACTTCCATCACTAAGGGATAGAAGACCATTTGCTCTCCAGTCATTTGAAAATGTAGGTTCTGCACTTGCCTGAACATGGAATATAGTGGTATCCGGTTTTATGTAGCTGTATGCTCCCCACAGTTTACCGAAAGTATTGTCGATATTTCCTCCAAGTGGGGTCTCAGTGCGTGTCAGAGAACTGCCATCAGAGTATGTGAAAGTTTCCGTATAGTCGCGGTAAGATTTCACCTTATTTGTAAGTTTGAATTGAGAACCGACTTCAAACTGGGAGCTACCATTATTAAACTTGGCATCAGCAAAGTAGTCGCCCCATACTATATTCAGAGCCTGTCGCCCTTCTGCATGGATAGATCCGCCAAGTGCAGGATTGGTAACGATGAAATTAAGCACATAGCTTGCGCCATTATAACGTAAGCCGGGATTATCCATCCACTCCACTCTTTTGACTGTTTCGGGAAGCAGAGCCTTAACCTGATCAACCGTAGCCACACGTCCGTTGATGCGAACCTGCACAGTTTGTCCGACAGCTTGGATGGAACCGAGTGCATCAGTCACTGTGAGGGATGGAATCATCAAGTTGGTAAGCAACTGCATTCCGTTACGGGAATTTTCGACTGCGCTTTGTGAGGGATAATATACGTCCATGTCTGCCTTCCGGATAACCTTGGGGGCTTGAACAACGATCTCATCGAGTTCTTGAGCAGCGATGGTATCTACCATTTCCTGCGCGTTTGCGATGGCCGGAGCTACTATAATTGCCAAGACCATCAGAGCGATTTGGGTAAAGATTTTTACATTCATATTGCGGTACATTTTTTGATTTCGATACCGCAAAATTATACCTAAGCCAATCTTAACGCCAAATGTAAAAATCTAAAGAACGACAATATAACGCACTGATTATCAGATAGGGCTATTACTAAAAATCTAAAAACAGCATTATCCCGTCTAAAACAATCTTAACGGGAGAACTCCTGCCTAAGGAAAGCTATGACATCCTCCTTCTCGGGCACTCCGAGCTTCTTTTTCACCGAAGATTTTCTCACATAGACGGAGGCTGCCGACTGAGATGTGATGACGCTTATTTCTTTCGCCGAGAAATCTGCTGTCAATAGCACAATGGCTTGCTCTTCTTTTTCGGAAATAATATCGCCGTAGCGACTATGAAGTTTCGTGTAGAATCCAGAATGAAGATTGTTGACAATCTCATACACATTAGTCCAATTTATCAATGAGCCATCCGAGTCATTATCTACTGATGATATTTTACGGAGCATCTCACGGTTCTGCTCAGTCGGGGTCTCTGCAACCATTTTAATAATGTTCAACTGCTGAAGCATCGCCCGGCGCAATGACTCCTGATTGTCGGTGAGTGCGGATGGTTTCTTTAATTCATCCACCATTCGTTGTAGAGTCTCTGCTCGTTCCTCAGCCTCGACTGTCTTGCGCTTGCGTTTTTGCAGGAGCCAAACTCCACACAATACAAAGATAAAGGCGACCAAAGCAACAATCACTATGATATAAGTCTTACGCTCGCTTTGTGACTTGAAGGTCAATGCGCGATTTTCTGATTTCAGTATGTTCTTGTCAGATTCCAATCGCGTAAATTCCATTCGTTGGTATTGATTTCGCAGACTATTATTAAAAATAGCAAGTTGGCTTATTCCGATAGTGCCATCTTTTCGATACTTCAAAAATTCGCGTAAAGGAGCTGCAAAACTCTCGTAATAATTATTATCAACATCATCACGAGACGCCGCACAGCTATCGGCATATGCCAGATGTTGCTGCGATTTAGTAAAGTTCCCTAAATTGAAATAATTCAGAGATTTCCAAAATCTTAAATATGGAATTGCAGAATTATGCGGAGCGTGTTCTAATATATAATCAACCAAACGATTGCTTTCCTCATATCTTCCAAGTTCTTCCAATATGCCTACTTTTTCATAAGTATATTTGAATTGGTCATTTTCAAGATGGTTTCGTTGAGCACAATCTATTAATTCATCTATTAATATTAGCGCTGAATCGTTTTTTCCTGCATACTGATAATTCTCACAAAGTTGATATAAATATTCCGTTTGACGGGTTGAGACCGTGTCTAATGATTGTAACACCCTTATGAACGAAATATTACGCTTGCAATCAAATTCGACTCCACCTACTAACACTCTCGTGCGCAGCAATGTTATCTTTGAGTCTTTTGGAACATTCGGAAGCACAATTAAGGAGTCAAGTAAACTCAGGGATCCGTTGCCATCTCCAAGCCAAAATTTGTGCAGAGCATATAAGTCTCCGGCTTGCAGAAATCTCTTGAAATCCTTGTCTCTATAATATTCAAACGCAAATCGCGTCAATGAATCCGCAACCATTGAGTTTTCGCCCACCTTATGTGCAGTGCCGACAACAATGGCATACAAACCCATAAGGGAATCCTCTTTCAAATCTTTAGGGTCAATATCCTCTAAGATATAGAGAGCACTATCAGGATATGAATAAACTATTCTCTCAGCCTCCGAGATAAGCTGACGCTGTTGCGCCGATCTGGAGCAAGAGATCATGCCGATAGCGACTAATACCAGTATCCAAACAGAATTCTTCATATTGAACTGCAAAGTTACTAATATTTATCAGCTTTTAACGGTTAGGCTTAGTGGCTCGGCTGATTTTTGGTTGGAAGACACCACTTTTTTTCATTCAGGGTTGGAGGTAGCATTCTCCAGCTTCTTATGGCGTGCATAAGCAGCCGCCATCCGTGTGTGATAGCCACGCGATGCGTAAGAAGCGCCATTATACCGACGGGCGAACGCGGCCCAGTTTTTTTCTTTTAATGCCGGAAGCATACCCGAATTACGGATAAAGCTGGCAAACAGTTCGAGCTGCTCCCGCTCCGATCTGCTCATACGCTCCACAAATTCATCTATCGACTCACAGCCGCATAGCTTCCAGTTGAACCCACCAATCTGGAACATGCCCCAGAATGTCCCCTGTATGGCCGTCTTATTGTCTATCGACCTCGCCTGCCGCAAGCGTTCCTGCTGCGCGGCCTGAGTAGAGCCATAGCGACGTGCATTAGGCGACGAGAACACCACGGCGTGGGACTTACTGAACCGCGACAGATTGATTCCGTTACGGCGCGCATGCTGGCGGAACATGGACAGGTCAAAATTGACCAGCGGTTTCCCGGGAGCGAAGAATCCCTGATGCTGTTTTCCGGCTTCTATATCGACAACAGCCTTTATAGCCGCTGTCTCCACACCGAGTTCTTCGGCCACAGCCTGATAGTCCTCTTCGGTCAACCGCAGGATCTCAGTCGGAGTCCCCACAGCGGACACAGAATCAGTCGCCGTAGCCGTCACATGCTCTTCCTTTACGTGCTGAGCGGAAGCCCGGCATGAAATAGCACCGGTCATTGCCAGGGCAATCAATATCATCAATGAGTTTTTCATGAAACAATAGTTGATAAAAAAGATTCAAAGAGCTGCCGGAAACTCCGACAGCTCTTTGAGTCAGATAGATTGCTTATTTTTTAAGATCCGCCACTTTGCGGAGAGTCAGTTTGAGCTGTTCGTAGAAACGCTCCACTGCCGGAATATACATTCTTTCCGACGGGGAATGCACATCGCGCAATGTCGGGCCGAACGAAACCATGTCGAGATGGGGGTATTTCTCAAGGAAGAGACCACATTCCAGACCTGCGTGGATAGCCATGATCTTCGGAGTCACATCATACAGTTCCTTGTAAGCGTCGCGGGCAATCTGCATGATCGGCGATTCCATGTTGGGCTGCCATCCGGGATAACCCTCGCCATGCTGAACCTCAGCACCGGCAAGAAGGAAGTGAGCCTCAACCTGATTTGCGATATCCCATTTACGGGAGTCGACAGACGAACGCTGGCTTGTGGTGACAACAACAGTGTTGTCCTGACCCATCTTGACCGATGCAAGATTGGTAGAAGTCTCAACCAGACCTTCGATGTCGCGGCTCATGGAAACAACGCCGTGGGGCGCGGAGTAAACCGCACGCACAATGTTGTGGGCCGTTGTGTCGTCAATGCTGAAGTCGGGCACCTCCACGCTCTCCATCTTGATCTCAAGGGTCGGTTCGAGATCTTTGTATTCAGCCTCTATGGTAGCGGCATATTCGTTGAGAGCCACGCGTACGGCCTCCTTGTGGTTTGTGTGTACACCGAACACGGCATGCGCAGCACGGGGAATTGCATTGCGCAGATTACCGCCGTCAATTTCCGACAGGGCTATCTCATATTTCTTTGAAAGGTCGAAAAGGAAACGGGCCAGCAACTTATTGGCATTGGCACGTCCGAGATGGATATCGCCACCGGAGTGACCACCCTGACCTTTTTCAATGGCTACCTTGAAATATTGAAAATCCTTGGGAGCGAACGAACGTTTGTAGTGGAATGTGCATACAGTGTCGACACCACCGGCGCAACCCACGAAAATCTCAGCATCGTCCTCGGAGTCAAGATTAAGAAGCATATCGCCATTGAGCATATCCTCGCCGATGTTGAATGCTCCGGTCATGCCGGTTTCCTCATCCATTGTGAACAAAGCGTCGATAGGACCATGAACCAGATCTGGGTCTGTCAGTATGGCCAGTGAAGCTGCCACACCGATACCATTGTCGGCACCGAGAGTGGTTCCTTCGGCACGCACCCAATCGCCATCTACCACAGCCGTGATAGGAGTGTTGTTAAAATCAAAAGTCTTGTCGTTGGCCTCACACACCATGTCCATGTGACCTTGCAGGATCACGGTAGGTGCGTTTTCGTGTCCGGGCGTTGCCGGCTTAGAGATAAGCACATTTCCGATCTTATCTGTCTTTGCCTTCAAACCGTGTTTTTCCGCAAAATCGAGAAGGTAGGCACGGATTTTATCTTCCTTTTTGGATGGACGGGGGATCTTGGTGATCTCCTCAAAAATTGAGAAAACTTGAGTTGGCTTGAGTTCTGATACTTTCATTAAATTATGCTTTTAAAAAGTTTAGATTTCTATGTATAACAACCCACAAGGGATAGTCTCAAAGAAAAAATATGTTAAATTCTCCGCTAAGAGCACCACAAGTTACAAAATAAATTTGAGTTTCGCACAAAATTTATGATTCGTTTCATATATTTGCAAAGCGAAAGCACTTTTTATGGTAAGAATCCTGCTTCTGACATTCGTTATTGTGGCCGTGGCAATAGTCCTGCTCGGCGTGAAGGTTCTTTTTGTCAAGGGTGGCAAATTCCCGTCGGGTCACACCGGCGACTCCCCTGCCCTCCGAAAAAAAGGGATCGGATGTGCCGCCGATGACAAATGAGTCCGGTGGAGGATTCGAGAAAAAGAAATATATAACATAAACATATAGAAATGAAAAAAATCAGCTATTTCGTAGCTCAGTTTGCAATCGTAGCAGCCGCAATGGCAGTGATGCCCTCCTGCAGCGGATCGGACTCAACGGACAATAAGTCCGCAGATGGCGAAAAGAAAGTTGCAGCCAAAGAAAAATCCGACACCGTAGCTCCTGCCAACCCCGTGATCCGTTACGTGGACGATGAAAAACTGATGGAGGAATACAATCTTGCAAAGGACTTCAAGGAATCTATCCAGCGCTCCCAGTCTAAGCTCATATCAGCGCAGCAATCACGCGAGAACGAGCTCCAGCAGCTCGGATCACAGATTGAAAACAAGATGAAATCCAACAGCTACACATCTGAAAGCGAATATAACGCCGATATAGCACGCGCACAGAAGAAACAGCAGGATGCACAGACATATCTTGGAAACCTTCAGCGCACAACCGAGCTTGAAATCTCGCAGCTCCAGAATCAGCTTCAGGATTCCATCCAGTCCTACATAAAGATCTTCAGCGAGAAGAACGGCTACGATGCCGTGCTGCTCAAAAGCGCAGGACTGTACTTCAACCCGGCACTGGATGTTACAGAAGAAGTGGTCAAAGGACTGAACAGCCGCTACAACAAGGTGGCAAAATAAATCGCACCGACGGTTTAGATTAAAATTATCATAATGACAAACGGGAGGATAATGCGCGGCATCATCCTCCCGTTTTTTTTTGCATCAGCAGCTGTTGACTCCGGCAACAATCCCCCAATCGCCCCCCCCCCGATACAAACACGCGTCCCACAGCCTGAGGCCGCAGGACGCGATTGTCTATTCTAAAAAAATAAATCTCTTTTTTTACTGGCCGAGATAGGGCTTGAGCAAGCGGCTCTTCTGTCCCTTGAGTCGACGGATGGCCTTCTCCTTGATCTGACGCACACGTTCACGTGTCAGATCGAATTTGGCTCCGATCTCCTCAAGCGTCATTTCCTGACACCCGATTCCAAAGAACATCTTCAGAATCTCGCGTTCACGCTCATGCAACTGGTGCAACGCACGATCAACCTCCTTAGAGAGCGATTCCTGTGTGAGCGTCGAATCGGCCATAGGCGAATCCTCATTGGTCAGCACGTCAAGAAGCGAATTGTCCTCACCTTCCACAAACGGAGCGTCGACCGAAATATGACGGCCGGAAACTTTCAGAGTATCGGCAATCTTGTCAACGGGGACATCGAGGGTCTCGGCAAGTTCTTCCGCAGATGGACGACGTTCGTTGTCCTGCTCGAACTTAGAGAGAGCCTTCGAGATTTTGTTAAGCGATCCCACCTGATTCAGAGGCAGACGCACAATTCGCGACTGCTCAGCGAGAGCCTGCAGGATGGACTGACGGATCCACCACACGGCATAGGAGATGAATTTAAAGCCTCGCGTCTCGTCGAATTTCTGTGCTGCTTTTATCAAGCCGAGATTGCCTTCATTGATCAAGTCGGGCAAACTGAGACCCTGATTCTGGTACTGTTTTGCCACTGATACAACGAAGCGAAGATTTGCACGTGTCAGTTTATCGAGTGCTCTTTCATCGCCCTGACGAATGCGCTGTGCCAGTTCAACTTCCTCTTCAACAGAGATAAGTTCCTCACGACCAATCTCCTGAAGATATTTGTCGAGCGAAGCGCTTTCGCGGTTGGTAATTGATTTTGTTATTTTTAATTGTCTCATCTTGAATTGTGAGATTAGGGCATATTAAGCTTTAAGCGCGCAAAGTTACGCTTTTTCTGCGAGAATTGAAACAAAAAGCGATGCCAAAAAGTGACATCGCTTTGATTTTTTAACGTTTCACGTGCCATAATGACGGATTATTTATACCGCATCCAACGCACGAGTTCTTTGAACGACGGCTTCTTCCCGTACATGAATATGCCAACACGGTAGATCTTTCCGGCAAGCCACACCATCACGAAGAAAGAAGCGTAGAGCACAACCAGCGACGCTATGATCTGCCACCCGGGAATGTCATAAGGGATACGGGCCATCATGACCATAGGCGATGTGAACGGCACAATCGACATGACAACCGATAATGACGAGGTGGGATCCGCAGCCGCGGTCATTCCGAAGATGATTCCGATGATCACGGGGAATATCACTACCGACTGCAACTGACCGGCATCCTGAATATTGTCGACCGAAGAACCGATGGCGGCATAAATGGCGGCATAGAGCATGAAACCTCCGACAAGGAACAGCAGCAACAGGCCGAAAAGACGCAGGATGTAGCCTACATCACTGAGCATGGACACAGCCTGGAGCACACCGACATCCGTAGACATTGCCGACATATCGGCACTACCGGAATTCATGGCAGCAATTTCCGAGGTCATATCGGCAGGCAGCAAAGCCGGCAACAGGAACGCCGACATGGCCGCGATCAACGCTGTCCAGATCAGGATCTGGGTCACAGCCACAAGGCCGATGCCGCAGATCTTCCCAAGCATTATCTGCATAGGCTTCACGGAGGAAACGACAAGTTCAAGAACACGGTTGGTCTTTTCCTCGATGATGCTCGTCATGACCATCTGGCCATAGAGAAGCAGACACATGTAGAGCAACATCGTCAATACCATGCCAAGAGCATAAGACAGCATTGTGGAGGACTCCTTGTTGTCGCTGTCGGCATTATACTGCCGGCTGATCAGCGAGATATCACTATGGATGGAACTGATTATAGTGTCGAGGTTATCTATATTGTAGGCCTTCAGCCGTGTCTGCTCGATTATGGAATTGATCTGTGAGGTCAGAGCCGTCTCAAGGTTCATTGACGACGCGCCGTTAGTGAGCAACTCTACCGGGGCATTGCCTTCGATAGCTGCCGGGGGAATTATGACCACTGCATCGGCCGCCTCGGTTTCAAGCATCTGCTGCCACGATGAATCGGCCGGCACGATCTCATAAATCGATGTGGACTGCATCTGCGGTGCGATGACACCCGATTCGTCGATAACGACGAGCTTGCGCGAATCGCCCTCCGAGAACTCGGCGATAAGTATGGGGGTGAACATCAGCGCGAGCATCAGCAATGGCATCAGTATCGTTGTGATTATAAAACTTTTCTTGGTGACGCGTTCCATATATTCGCGTCCGATGATTATGCCAACTTTTGAGTTCATGATTCTTGGTTTGATGATCCGACAACTGAAATGAATATATCGTTCATGGAGGCCATGGCCGGGTTGAACGAGAGAATATCGACAAGCTCATTGGCCTTTGCGATCAACGGGCGCGTCTCAATCTCCGGTGCAAGCCCAAGATCAAGTTTCATTGCCCCCGAGGGCTGGAGATCAAGGGTGTAGGAAGATATCATAGGCTCCAGTTCCTTGACAAGCCTTGAGGCATCGCCATTGAAAGTCAGCGAATATTTGCCCCGGGTGAAATCGCGGCGTATCTGCTCCACATTGCCGGTCAGCACATTGCGGCCTTTGTTGATCAGGGTTATATTGTCGCAGATCTCCTCCACGGATGCCATATTGTGGGTAGAGAATATGACCGTGGCACCCTCAGACTTCAGACGCAGAATCTCGTCGCGCAACAGATTGGCGTTGATGGGATCGAATCCTGAGAAAGGCTCGTCGAAGATCAACAGCTTTGGCCGGTGCAACACCGTCACTATAAACTGCACTTTCTGAGCCATACCCTTTGACAACTCCTCAACCTTGCGGTTCCACCACTCGGATATACCAAAGCGTTCGAACCATTTTTTCAGCTCGCCGACAGCCTCAGTGCGCGACAAACCTTTCAGCCGGGCAAAAAAGATGGCCTGCTCCCCTACTTTCATTTTCTTGTAGAGACCGCGCTCTTCAGGAAGATAGCCGATGTGAGCCACATCGTCCTGTGTCAGCCGATGTCCGTCGAAAGTAACAGAGCCTGTATCGGGAGCCGTGATGTGGTTTATGATACGGATAAGGGTGGTTTTTCCTGCGCCATTAGGGCCGAGCAAGCCGTAGACCTGTCCCCGGGGGATCTGCAGGGAAACATTGTCGAGCGCACGATGTGAACCGAACGTCTTGCCGACATTTTCCACTTCAAGGATATTATTCATCGTAATTTCTGTTTTGGTTTATTCTGATTCATTAGAGTCGGGAAATGCGGAAAAGTTGCACCTGCGACTCATTTTTTTCGAAAACAGCGGTCGACGATAGCGGCTATCGCGCCGTCGCCGGTCACATTACAAGCCGTGCCGAAGCTATCCATGGCGATATAAAGGGCTATCATCAGCGCATTCTGTGCATCAGAGAATCCGAGGATCGACGAGAGCAGCCCGAGCGAGGCCATGATCGCGCCACCCGGAATACCGGGAGCGGCTATGATCGTCACCCCGAGCATCGCGATAAAATGGGCGAACATTCCGGCATCATAGGGCATACCCTGCATTATCATGATTGCAAGGGCACACGCCACAATCTTCAGCGTTGAGCCTGACATGTGGATCGTGGCACACAACGGGACGGTGAATCCGGCGACATCCTCACTCACCCCCATCCGGATAGCCTGACGCAAAGTCACGGGGATAGTCGCTGCCGACGACTGGGTGCCGAGCGCGGTGAAGTAGGCCGGCATCATGGTCCAGAGCATTTTCAGCGGATTCCGGCGCGAGAAAAACGACGCGATGACGTATTGCAGGAGCAGGATCAGGACATGCATCACAAAGATAATGACAATGATGCTGACAAACGTGCTGAGAATAGCACCTACTTGCCCGGCCACCGTCATGTTCAGGAAAATCCCGAAGATATAGACAGGCAGAAGCGGAATCACCACATTGTTGATCGCCATAGCTACAATTGACCGAAATTCTGAAATTCCACGTCGCAGAGCATCGCCTTTCACATAGGCCGCTCCAAGTCCGACCATGAAAGCCAGCACAAGTGCCGTCATCACGGGCATCAACGGAGGGATCGACATCGTGAAATAGGGATCCACGCCATTGTCGGCCGACAGCATCATCTGATCTGCTCCCGACGACACCATCGACGGGAAAAGCCATGCACCGGTGAAATATGACGAAAATCCGGCAAAAAGAGTGAACGCATAGGCCAATGCGGCAGTGAAAACGAGCATTTTCCCGGCCCTGTTTCCAAGATCGGCGATGGCAGGAGCCACAAAACCGAGAATGATGAGTGGTATCAGGAAGCCGAGAAACTGGCCGAAAACCTCATTGAATGTAGCACAAAGACGAGCAAACCATTCCGGCGAGACATATCCCACAGCCACACCTAAAGCGATAGCGACAATAATCCGTCCGAGCAATCCTATTTTAATTTTTCCGGTCATTACAGAGGGTCTTAAGCAATTATTTTCACAAAGATAGCAGTTTTTTTATCTCCGGATGTAACTTTTCGGGCTGTTATTGCGTCAAAAGGATATAACACCAACAAATATGACACGAAACAAACTAATCCCAGCCCTCGCGGCAATCATTCTCCTCGCCTCCACCTCCTGCCAGAAAGCAATCTCCTATCTTGCTTCCGACGAGTGTAACGCCAAAGGACCGATAGTCACAGAATCACGCACATTGGATCAGGTCAACGGGCTTGTCTCAACCCGAGGCCTCAATGTCATTTACATCCAGAGCGACAGCCTGTCGCTGACCGTAGAGGCACCTCAGGACATCATGGAGTTTATCACGACCAATAACAATGGCGGCACACTGACCGTCGGGTCGACCAAGAACCTCAACGGATGCGCGAGCAAAGTCACCGTAACCGTCAAAGCTCCGGGAATCAACGGATTCGATGCCTCGTCAGGGTCTTCATTATCAATTCCGGAGGCTTACAACCTTCCCGACGGATCGGTAAGAATCACGACTTCGAGTGGTGCAGCGTTCAATGCCGGACAATTCGATGCATCGCAGATATCTCTTTCATCGTCAAGCGGTTCCGCCATCAACATATCCGGCATCAATGCCCGGAAAGTGAACGGATCAAGTTCCAGCGGAGCAGCCATGAGCATTAAAGGCAAGACCGAGAATGTCGGTTTGAGCGCATCAAGCGGCGCTTCAATCTCTGCCGGTGGCCTCCAGTCACAGACAGGATCGGCATCAGCATCCAGCGGTGGCGCAGTCGACTGCAACATACTCAAATCGCCGAGAACCAGTGCCTCAAGCGGCGGTTCCATCAACAACCGATAAAAAAACAGCTTTCATAATAAACACAGATCAAGAGAGGCCGATGCGAGATGCATCGGCCTCTGTTTGCCATATAAAATGTCATGCAGGGGGAAAATTTAACATTCATTAAGCATAGAAACTCTCATTTTATTGCCTATCTTTGCAGAACACACAACAACCAATCACAAGTCACCATGAAAACATTCCTGCAGATCCTGATCCCGGCAATCGCAGTCCTGTATTCAGCGATTCAGGTCAATGCGGCCGCTGACCCAAACATTGTCATCGAACAATTGACCGACCGATATAAACTTGTTTCCGACAAAGAAGGCAAACTTGTCCGGATCGAGGAGTCGTGCGAGACAACATTCAGAGCAAAACGCACGGCAGGTAAAGCCATGGCACTCGCATTCTACAGCGAAGACATCAAGATCACCAAAGCCACCGGCGGCACCGTAGGCTATGACTACGTTGACCGCGACGGCATTTTCTTTGACGACTCAAAACTCTGCTATGTTGCAGTAGAGCTAAAGAAACCGGGAGCCACAGCAAAGGCCACGATCAACAGCACCATACTCAGACCCGAGTTTTTCAGCCGTATCCTGCTTTACGAAAGCTACGACATTGAAAACGCACAATATATTTTCGAGATCCCTACAAATCTCTCCGACCGCTACAAAATCGTGGAGCGCAACGTTCCATCCGGAATGCTGAAACGCACAGAAGAAACCAAAGGCGACAAACTGGTGATCACCTTCTCGGCCACCGGCCTCAAAACTCCGAAACGATTTTCCGACGAGCCATCCCGTTCCCGTTATTATCCACAGCTGCTAATATTGGGACAGTTTGCCAACCCGACTGAGGTCTACAGCTATCTGAGAACATATATTCAGGAAACCGATCCGCAGAATCAGTCTGTTGCAGACAAGACCAGAGAGATCACCGCCGGCTGCACCACCGATGCCGAACGAATAGCCGCCATCACACGATTTGTACACGACAACATACGCTATGTGGCGGTAGAGAACGGGGAGCTCGGACAGCGTCCCGACCTGCCATCGGAAGTGTTGCGCAAATCGTTCGGCGACTGCAAAGGGAGCGCGTCACTGATCAAAGCCATGCTCTGCGCCGCCGGCATAGACGGACGTCTTGTATGGATAGGTACCGACGATGTGGGAAACCGTTATTCCGAATACCCCGTGACATCGGCCGGCAACCACATGATAGCGGCAGCCGTCACCGGCGATTCAATCCTGTTTATCGACGGCACAGCGCGTCAAACGCCGCCATTCAAAGTCCCGTTCGGAATCCAAGGCTGCGAAGGATTGGTGGAAGACGGTCCGGACAAATGCATCGTGGCCACCGTCCCGACATCCTCACCGCTGGAAAACATGAACAAATCAGATCTCAGACTCACCATAGATCCGGACGGCACATTATGTGGCGAGGGCAGCCTGACCATCACCAACGGACTTGCCAACAGCGTCAAATCGCTTATCGAAGACACTGCGCCGGCACAAAGAGCCAACATCTATGCCCGGCTGTTTGAGATCTGCCTGGCCGGCAGCCATGCAGACCAGCCGGAAGTCAATGCCGCTGAATCGGAAATAATCCTCAACGGGAAACTCAGCCTCGGCGGTGCAGTGAAGAAAGTGGGAGATGAAACATACGTCGACATCAATCCATCGGCATATCTCACCAAACTGAAATTTGACACCAAGGAACGTGAATCGCCAGGCTACTACTCCTATCCGATGTCGGATGTCAGCACCCTGACATTCCAGATCCCCGACGGAATGGAAGCATGCTTCCTTCCGGAGCCTGTGGAGATTGAAAACGAATGGCTGAGCGGAAAAATCTCGACGACACTATCACCCGACGACAACACTATTGTCCGTAACTTCTCGATCATTGTGCGCCCCGGCATCATACCCTTAAATGATCTGAAACGCGTCAATGCCGATATAAACAGACTCTCAACGGCCTGCTCCTCAAAGATAGGCATCCGAAACAGCAACTAAAAAACTGTCCTAACAAAATCACTATTCATTATGAGACACTACCGGTTAAACATCCTGCGAACAGCCATTCTACTGATGGCTTCGGGCTTTTTGTTCCAAACAGCCCAAGCCGGGATAGACAAGAAATTTTTTGAAAAAGCAGCCGAGACGGTATGGGGAATGGATCTACCGCAGTTCAATCCCAATGCCGATCTCAGCGACTCCATTTTCCAAAACCAATCGGCCAACTTCATAGCCCGATACATAGGACTGACCGCCGACTATGACAACAGCATCAATCCATCAAAAGGGTCGCAGCCGTCAAATACAACCAAGGCTGTCATGATACGCCGTTCGATGGTTAAACTCAACGATGCCGCAGCAATCGACTACTTCTCCGACTTCACTTTCTATCCGCCGGAAAAGGTTGATTTTCACGGATATGTGGTTTCAAACGTCAAACCTGCATTCGGCGCACGAATCCATAAAGCCGACGGCAAAATTGTTGATATAGACATGAATGAGGCCGTGGAAGTGACAACCGGCAAGAAAAACAAGGTTGAGAAATACAAAATAGCCATACCCGGACTCGTTGTCGGAGATGTTCTTGAATACTTCCACTACACCGACTACTACTGCGAGGAATTCTCGATGCCGGATTTCACCGTCAATTTTCTCGCCAAGTATCCGACACACACTCTGACGCTTGACTGCCGTACCGCTCCCGAGCTGGCTCTTGAATACGGCGCATTCAACGGCGCGCCACGCATTCTGGAATTCCCACGTATAGACAACAAGAACCAACTCTTTATCGAGCTTCAGGATATAGAATCACTGGACGAAGAATTGCCATACTTTGAAGCCGCACGCCAGATGCCATACATGCACATTTTCGTCATAAACCACACATCCCGTCTGGAATTTCACCCCAATGCGCACAGAATGGGCGGCATACGCTACGCGTCAGCACCCTACGTGATGAGCGACGTAGCAGCATCGATCTATAATTCAAAAGTACCCGACAAGATAGTGTCCGAAGCCTGCTCCATGGTAAAAAACTGGAAGAAATCGCATCCCGATGCCACGGAAACAGAGGTAAACGATGCTGCCTGGTATGCAGCGATCGTGGCACTGCACAAGAGCCGCGAATCTATTTCGGACCGCCAACTATCGCTCATCTTCTACAAAGTTCTCGAAAAACTGGACCGCTTGACTGATGCACGAATCGGAGTCACCACCTCACGTGAAGAAGTGCCTATCGACGAAATCCCCAACTACAAATCGGCGGATTATTTCGTAAAAGCCGGCGACCGCTTCTACTTCTGTCGGTCGGGCTTCTCGCAGATTCCAGGTGAACTGCCCCGTGGATATGACTCAGAGAAATATATCCTCTACACAGCGCGTCCGACCAACGAGATGCTTCACACATCCGCACAGTTCGGCAACTTCCCCAAATCGAAAGCCACTGAGAACACCGACGTATCCGCAACGACGGTGACTATCAACCCTGATGATCCGCAGAAGCTTGATGTGACAACAATACGCTCATTGAGCGGAACAGAAAAAAATATAGTTGCAAATGTATTTACATACCGGCAGGGGCTCGACTCTCTGACCACCTTCCTTGGAGAGAAACCGATCAGCAGTAAAGATCTTCCCGACGAGACTGAAGATATAGAGGACAGTCGCGAATCAGCAGAAAAATACGTCCGCAGGATGTGGGCCACAGACGATGCCGAGCTATCCGACTACACAATACTAAAATCCGGTATCGTGCCCACCTCCCCCATTCTCAGCGTCCGCTTCGATGGAGTTGTTGACGGTGCCGTGACAGAAGCCGGCAACAATATGCTGATCAACGTGGGCCGCTTCATCGGCAAGCAATCGCAATTAAAGGGCAACGAGCGTACACGCGATGTGAGCATAGTCCGCCCATCGGCCAAACGCATAGACACTACAATCACGTTTGAGATCCCGGAAGGATATGAGCTTGTGGAAAGCAGTCTCGATGACCTGCGCCGCAGCATGAACACACGCGACGGCAGTTTCAACACAGAAGTCAGCGCCGACGGATCAACAGTGACAATCCGTGTGGTTGAACGCTATCCCCGTTCCATCTCTCCGGCCTCCGCATGGCCCGATCTTGTAGCCATCCAGGATATGGCTCATGAGTTCAATTCCGCAACCTTGGCCATCCGCCGCAAATAATAGGAACAACCGCTAATCGAGTAGGAGGTGAACACTAATCGTAGGTGTTTATCTCCTACTTTCGTGTTTACCGACTTCTCACACCAAGCTTACATTGGATATGTTTCTTGTCACGAAAAAACTGCAACAGCCTGTTGCAGCGTTGCTTTGGAGACACATCAACTATCTCATTACCAATTTTGGGGATTATGAAAATGCCATTCTATATTATTTTGATTTGTTCGGGTCTGTAAACCTAAAGAGTGTTATCGCACTCTATAAGGTACCATAACACTCTTTATGGGGAAAATTGTGGAAATTACATTTCGAAATAATACTTTCTGCTGTCCCAATTGAAGTAATATTTGCAAGGACCACACTTTATGGCATAGGCTTCATGAACTTTCTCATTCCACTTAAACCGAACTACATATTGTCCGCCAGTAACATAAACTTGAACGTTAATATAAGCACCATTTTCGGCGACCGCTTTACCCTCATATGCGCAAGGAATGCCTGGTACGCAGATTTCAGGATCTTCTTGTGCTGCATACGTTTTTGTAACAAAAGTAGCAGTTCCTCCTACAAGGAGTGCCAGAATTAGAAAAATTTTTTTCATACACATTGTGTGATTGGTTGGTCTTACAGTCCTATCGACCATTAGTGATAAAGAAACGTGGACTGATTTACCACATCTCCTATTGACGGTCGTAGGAAACCTTGCGAGTGAGATAAGAAAATAGCAGCCCACGCTATAGCGTGAGAACCGCTTTGTCTATCTCTTACTCGCTTTTGAAAATTTCCTACGTTTTCAATAGTAAGATAAGCAAAACGCTTCTTCGATTAGTTTATTATGTTGTGCCATTCCACTGAATGACGATGCAAATTTAACAATAATATCCGAGAGTACAAAATGTTATAAAACATACTATTAAACCTGCATAGTGATACTGATATATCAGAGATATTCCCCTACCATCTTTGATGGCCTTTACGAGCATTTGTATCAATTTTCTGTAATTGACCATATCAAAGAACTTCTCAAGGTCAAGGTCTATGCATTCATTATTTTAGCCGTCATTTACACCCGTTAGATTATTGCACATGTCGGGCAAATACGCAAGAAAGCCGGCCGATGCAAATTGCAT
>OFFQ01000141.1_pt1 | contig 67260 bp, 65 predicted proteins | sample 1521411 | NCBI WGS metagenome assembly OFFQ01 (sample SAMEA3504110, study PRJEB24116) | mouse gut metagenome | biome: mouse gut; feature: mouse-associated habitat; material: faeces | place: Denmark | collected 2011 | reverse complement strand
TTTGCCTTCTCCCCGGGCTCTCTCGTCCCATTCTTGTACTCCTCAATCAGAGCCAACACGTTGTTGACAGTCACAGGCATACCATTCGTGAGGGTCGCTGTAGCAGAGGATGCTTGGGCAGGAATTGGAATAAAGCCAAAACACATAACGACTACCAAAGTCAGTGACAATAGCCGGTTTAGAACCTGTTTCTTACTTGTTGCCATAGATAACAACACCTCTCTTTCGTTCAGTCCAAAGCGACCCTGTTCTGCGGCAGGGGCCGCGAATCCGTGCGAACTGCATAGTAAACTCCTCCTAATTTTGAATTTGGCAAAAAAGATTGCCTTCTGCTGTGATATGCAGAAGGCAAAGAAAAATATCAGAGGAGGGTTGGGCGAGAGATGTTTGAATCAGATTTTATGTTTACGACACTTGCCGCATTGGCGACTTTGCTGGCGATTGTCGGGGATGTCCTCACGATCTGGATGTTTGCGGACTCTGTTCGCAACAAAAAGAAGTGAGGGTGCTTGTCAGTCCCACAAGCACCCCCGAAGCCCCACACAGGGAGGGAATCCTATGGGATTCCCTCCTTTTGTTTACCTTTATTATAGCACAGGTGCGCAAAAATTGCAAGTAAATTCTTTCTTGTGGTTCGACTTGCTTTAAAAAATATTAGAGGAGGAGAGATGTTATTTAAGGATATTAAATCAGTTCCATTTGGCTAAAATCAAATGGAACTGATTTATAGGTTAATCAGGATATCTAGTGTAGATGGCTAAAATATCATTGAGAGAGGCATCAGGATCTCCCCAACCGATAGATCCCGTTTTTCCTCCACCAACGGCTTGGGTAAAGGGATAGTCATAACCTGTTCTCTGGTAAGCGCTTTGTACAGCGATACACCAATGGCTAGGATATTGGATTAGGTCTCCTGGTTTTACTTGCCAAGGATCCGTCACCTCACGATAGGGTGCATCTCCAAAGATGTCGTCCCAGAAGGCGAACGCAAATTTGGCACACTCAGTTCCAGACCCAATCGCTCCGAAGTACGGCGGATTGTACGGATCGTAGCGTTGGGTAGGTTTTGTATCAGCGTACGACGTAAACCCTGCCGCCTTTGCCTTCTCCCCGGGCTCTCTCGTCCCATTCTTGTACTCCTCAATCAGAGCCAACACGTTGTCGACGGTCACAGGCATACCATTCGTAAGGGTTGCCTCTGTAGGATTCTGGGTCTCACCAGGATTCTGAGGGGCGTCAGGGGTGGTAGTGCCAGGATTCTGAGTAGTACCAGGGTCAGTTGCGCCGGGATTGGTTGTTCCCGGGGTTCCGGGAACGCCTGTCCCCAGAGTGCTGATGGCCTTCTTCAGACGGACATAGATTACGGACGTCTGAGCGCGGTTAATCAGACCTTTCGGAGCGAAAGTGCCCTGCTCATTCACGCCGGAGAGCAGATCCAGATAGTAGCATACCGCTACCGCTGTTCCATAGCTGCTGTCCACCGTTGCGAAGTCGGGGATTTTGCTGATGGTCATCTGTATTTCGGAATCATTCGGAAGAACGACCCCCTTGTCAACCATGACATTGTACATCATCTGTGCCATGATTTCGCGGGTGACCTCCATTTCGCCGCGCCAGGACACGATCCCGTTGAACAGGTTGTGCTTCTCGGCAGCGTCGAGGTTCTGATTCGGCCAAGCGCCTTCCCAGGTGCTGTTTACAACATCATCGTTGTAGAATGCCCGGGTGAGTACGGTGAAGAACTGATTCATGTTGAGCTTGCCGGAAGGGCTGAACACCTTGTTCCCGTTCTCATCCGTTCCCGTCCCCATCATGACCCCGTCGTTATATGTCTCCAGGATGGAGTCATAGGCCCAAAAGTCGGGAAGGATATCGACGAACGGGGAATTGGTGGCGTAGACGCGGGGGATGGCGACGAGGATGAGGGTGAAGACAGCGAATGCCGCTGCCAAAAGCTTGATGTGGATTTTGGATTTCATTAAGATACCTCCTAAATAATTTGATTCATACTCTGAAATACGAATCCCCTTGATACTTTCGGGGCCTTCCCCCAAAAGTCTTGCGCATCAAGGGGAAGAAACCACGCTGTCCTGTTTGGTACGGTTAGCTAAGAAAGGTTTCTTGATGGGGTATATGCAGAACGGGAAATTTTTATCAAAATGGCAATCATTAAAGACCTAAGAACAAGAGCCATTCATTGAAATGGGGGCAGGCTTCCCGCATCGTGTTTATTCCTATTCTTTTAGAGATAATGACCCCCACGGTTGGTTTGGAATACTCTGGGTATACCTGGGTGATTCGGTGGGACGGAGAAGTGTCAAAGCAGTCGTTTATGAGTTCAGGATTACCGCCAGAAGTAAGCATGGCTTTTTCCATCATCTCTGCCACTGCCTTACTATAATCTTGAAATGCCGACGGATTTGCATATAGCAAAGTTTCGAATTCATGCACAACAAGATTAAAGTGTAGGTTATTCAACCCAATATCATCATTTACTGATTTCTCAATATTTAATGCCCAGTCATGATGGTTTTGAGTCTGGTTTTTGTATCCCGGGGTATCTTTGGGCAAGGCGTATAAATCGAACAGGCTTGTGATTACAGCGTCTGAATGGTTGCAAAGCTTCAGGAGGTCTTTCCTGATTTTCCTGTATGATGATGTACCTCCATAATATTTTCTGTCCGCTACTTTTGTCGTGACAACTGGCGCTAAAAGATAGATATTTTTGCTTAATGCGACATCGTAGAGCACTTCCTGAACAAACTGCTTTTCTGTAGGGCCTTCACAGAGAACGTATACCGTCTTCATCGTGCAAGCCTTCCTCCAAAAATATTCTTTTGCCACAATTCACCGAGACTGTAGTCTTCTAACCAGATATGAAGTTCTTCTTCATTCAAACGGGAAAGCTCGGTACCTTCCCCGTCTCTGTTTACTACAAGGACATCCTCCGGATCGAAATAGTTCAATAAATCGGCAGACTGTGTAGACAATAGAATCTGAGAAGTTGTGGATGCCTGCCTAATCATTTCTGAAAACACCGTGACGGCATAGGGGTGCAGCCCAATTTCGGGTTCATCTATAATAATAGTGGCGGGACGAAGCTCGATTGGCTGTAGTAACAGGGTGGCTAGACAAATGAATCGAAGTGTTCCATCGGAGAATTGAGAGGCGTTCAGGATAGAATCTTGGGTTCGTTCCGTCCATCTCAGACGAATCTGTTCTCCGTTAAATTCTTGTGGTTCCAAGAAAAAGTCCCCAAAATACGGAGCAACAAGCTGTATATGGTCAACAATTTTTCTATAGCTGTCAGGGAATTGCGCCTTTAGATAATAAAGGAAACCTGCTAAATTTCCTGCATTGTTTTGCAAGAAAGCGCTGTTTACAATGTCGCATGCCTGCTTTATTTTTGCATCTGGAGAAGTATCGTTAAAATGGTAGACCCTCCAGCTGTTTTTTTTCAAAATGGGGAGTACGTAGGGCGTGATATTGTTTGGTACGCCTTGCTCCCAGACGGATTCAGAATGGACATCCGCAGTTATCGTTGTGTGTGTCGTACAATAGCCATAATATTCTCTGCTGAAAATTAGGCGTCCGTCATCTGTAGGGACTAACTCGAAACCATATGAATTTTCATTGCCAAAAACAAATTCCATAGAAATGTTCTCGGTGTGTTTTCTTCCGCGATAAAGCAGGCTCTCTGCGCCGCGTTGAGCGGAATATAGTCCCAGTCGTTTTTTCAATATTTCCTCCAAGAAGGCAAACGCTGAAATAAAATTACTTTTCCCTGCGCCATTACTCCCAATCAGGACATTGACGCGATTAAAGCTTATTTCTTGACTTTTGATGGACTTAAAACCCTGAATTCTGACTTTTGTCAACTGTTGATTTATTGGTAATGCCATAGAAGAACCCTCCTGTTCAGCATCGTATCCAGTATACCTTATCATAGCCTTTTTTTCAATTGTTTTTTCGTTTTTCATGACAATCATCTCCTTGGTAATGTTATGTCCTTTTTTGTGCGAGGCGGATTTTCTGTATTGATATCCTAATTTTGGTTTTCTTTGATATTATGCTAATAGAGGGCGAATTATCAAACAAAAAGCAAAAAATGCGTCCATCTCTTTCAATGGACGCAATCAGCTCCTATTTTATTTCCATTTGGGTTTTTATCCCCGACCGGCTGTGTTGGCGGAGACTTTCTCACAATGAGAAATACTAATATGCGGGAATCCCACCCCGTAAAGATGTGGGCGGTCAGCACAAGTGAAACTCTCCGAGAATTGTTCTGTGCCGGCAAGGAAAATTTGGGAATTTTCTCTTTTTGTAAAAACTAGGTGAGTAGTTGCTCGCTTTGAAATGCGCCTTAAGTAAGTTGGTGCAATTGGTCCACGCCTCTTGAAAATATACGGAACGTTTCGTATGCACTGTTTCCGGAAATAGTAAGGCTAACATCCTGTCCCCATGCAGCAGGCGGAGGAAAGAGGTGGCGGGAGCAGACAAGAGATTATGGTGGAAATTTCATGGCAAGTGTGATATGCTGTTTTCTAAGGACGGGAAGCATCTGGAAACGGCGCTGTTTGCCTACAGGCTTACGTCTAACAATTTTACCAAAAGCAGCTGGAAGGGGCGTAATTTCTTGAAAGACATACTTGTTTATGGAGTCCTTGTCGTTGTAACCTTTTTTCTCCTAAAAAAATTACCATGGGCAGCAGCCTCAATAATCCTAGGATTTCTCTACGGGACGAATCCATCAGTGGATAACCTTCTGTGGGTGAAGATATTCTTGGGTTCAGCTCTGATGGTAGGCGTTTCGGTTTTAGGTGGAATAATATCGAAGAAGGGGTTTTTGTTCCTGAAGAATGGAAATCCATCAGAAAACATCAGCATTTCCAAACAGGAATCTCTTATGTCTGCTATATGGCAAATTTCTGAATCGTATCTGTGTGTCTTTGCTATAACATTGTTCTCAAAAGGATTGGAGTATTTTTTGTGGAATAGTAGCTTCGCACACGCTTTGGGATTCCCTATTGGCGGAGTAATTATTATGTACATAGTGGTTCGATTCCGCTCAAAGAGAAATTACGCTATCAATGATTCCTATTATGAGACAAAACGAAAGGCAATCCGTCGGCAACGAGAGGAAGCTCACCAGCAACAACTGAAAATTCAAGAGCAGCAAAGAGAAAAAGAAGCGGAAATATTAAGACAACAGCAAGCAAAAATTGCAGAGTACGATCAAAAAAGAATGGCATATGAAGAAAAATGCGCAAGAAACAGAGCTACCTTTATCAGGGTAGCTATTGACAAATATCAGCTGGGGGAAAGTCTTAGGACGATATTTGACGGGCAATATGGGGCTTATGATTTGGTAAGAGAGGCAGGGGAAAACGAAGTCCTGGCTTTTACCTGCGGTGATTTATGCGTAGAGATTTTCCAAAAAGAAATTGATACAATTAAGGTTGAGAATAATAGAAAAATATCTACTATTGAGGAAATCTTACTTCATAGCGGGCTTTTTGAAGTTGTTCCGGATCCAGATGCAGGCGGAAATGCTGCGCCGCATCTCATGATGCTATCGAAGACCAGCGAACCCTTATCACTTGTTTCCAAGCCGCCTGTTGTTCGTTCTGCCCACTCTTTTCTGGAGCCATTATACGCCCAAGCAAGAGCCTTTACAGAGCTGAGGTATCAGGAACTTAATGCTCTGATTTCTTTTCGGATACAATATTATTTGGGACAGTATCGGATTATTAAGGCTGGAATGGATGGAGAGGAGGCGGTCGAGAGGATATTAGAGCTGCATCAGGGGTCGTTTCTTGTTATCCATAACCTACGCTTGGAATTTCCTAGCAGTTCCGGTAGTTTTGACAGTGTTGAAACCGACACTTTTGTAATGGCGCCGTATGGATTATTTGCTATTGAGACAAAGAACTATGGGGCGTCCGGAAAGTACGGACTCGTTGTGACTGGAGACGGAAACTGGTATAAGGAATACCCCTCCAGTTCTCCGGATAGGCCGGCAAGGCGGGAGCGGATGGAGAATCCCTTTGAACAAAACGACAGACATATTGCTTTTTTGGAGCGATTTATCAATGACCTGCTTGGGCGGGATATGATGAATTACGTTCATGTAAAAAATATCATTGTGTTGGCGAATGACAATGTTGAAATCAATAGTGATCCTGCCGCCAAGCAGACCTTGACTCGCGTGGGGAATCTCTACAATCAACTTACTCAGGATCCCACTCCTCGCTTCACCCTCGATGAACTCCATCGCATTGAGCAGGCGCTGACTGAAAGAAATTTGCCTCCCAAGAAATATCCGATGAATGACTATCGAGAGGAATTGAGAGGGATTGTTTCGGCGTACAAGAGGCTGCTTAACTTGCCAGCTGAGATATATGCTGTCGAGAATAAGGTATACCCACCAAACCGCAAACCTGTGTCCTAAGACTCTAGGCCCGGATGAAGTGGAAACTGAGGTGCATTTGGGTAGGAGTGCAGGGAATTTTTAAGCCGGACACTTGTAAGGAATTGGAATAAGCAATATGAAAAGAAGGACAGGAACTCACAAAAGAGCTCCTGTCCTTTATGGTGCAAAGCGCTTCGATCATGGCGGCTCACCTCCCGCAGTCCACCAGTCAAATCGACAGAGTCCGGCTGCAATTGACATTATTTTACATGGCAGAGGTAAAAAGCAACCACAAAACCTTCTCTATGATCGTTTCGGCCTTGCGGAGGGGCAGATAACGCAAAAGGTTTTGTGGTTGTTTTTCTATCCCCTGTAGACGTCGCCCTGGGACTGAGGAATGTCGCAGGGGGTGAGTTGAGAAAAGACCTTTTTGTAGACATAGTAGGATTCCTCCGGCATCTGAGGATTGGGGGCCTGCCTGCCGCGGACATCTGGTACATTCCGCTGTCGGCTCTCCTCACCAACATAAATGCTATTCGTCTGTATATGCATAATACCTGCATCCTTCCTCATCCAATCTCTCCGACACAAAAGACGGAGTATTTACATAGTATACTACACTTCGCACCTGTAGTCAATGCCCTATGCCCGCCGCGGGGAACCGGATACGCCTCCAGCAAAAACATGTCAGCGCCCCTCCTCCGGCAGGGAGTTGTCCTCCACCCAGCTTTGGACCTCTGTCACGGTATAGCGCCCCGGCCCGGTCCGGGTGATGGCCTGTAATCCTCTATGCGATAAGGACCGGGGAGATACCCCCCTGTAAAGAGAATTCCCGAGAATATGATATTTTCTCGCACAAATGCATAATATTAAATAGTGTCAAAACAGGTTGTAAAAGAAGGGACTAAATAGCTATGCACAATGTAATTGCTGTTTTAGCAGAGAAGCACCAAAGAATAGACGATCACGAAGGATTTGTTGTTTTCTCAGTAAAAGGAGGAGATTGATATGACAAGGAGTGAGTTCAGGCAGGCGGCTGGGGAAGCTGGAGTCAATCCCAATATTTATGGATTGATTATCGACGAGTGTATGTATTGCAAGGGATACAGCCGTGTCACTGGCGGAAAAGTTGTTGGGATTAAGTGGAATGAGGAATGGGTAACAAAAAAAGAAACCTATAGGCCCTTTGCCCTGATAAATGGCCCAACTCACACCGCTCTTGGGAAGGTCCCATATGTTGTCCTGAAAAAAGGAAATCATACCTATGAGGTCGAAATCTGGAAAGTAATGGGGTATTTGAACGATTTGTTCAATAAATTCCTCATTGACATGGGGAAAGCTCAAGCCAAGGAAAAAAAGGAGGACAAACAGACTCCCAAGTCTGTTCAATAAAAAAGAAAAGAGGTTCGCCGACAATCTGTATCCATACAGCCATGGAGACCATGCCTAGGAACTGTCAAAACCCTTCCGCCCAGCGTTGCTGGATGGAAGGGTTTTCTTCGGAGCCGATAGAGGAGCAAAAAGGATAACATACTAAGGGGGCACATGAGTCTCGGGTCCTTTTCTGCCAGCCTAGCAGTTTCCGCTGCACTCGGTCTGTCCTCTATTCTTGAAAAAAGATTCCACTAAATTGTCTACCCATTGATCACATTCTTCCTCCGTGGGTAGGGCCTCCATTGCTTTAAAATGTTCCACTGCAGAAGCCGTGAGCTCCATTTCCTTTTGGGCAATTTCTTGCTCTGATGGTCCATCACAATCAATGTGTTCTAACGCAGAAGCTATAAGGTGTGCTTCCATTTTAGCAAATTCCTGTTCCTCGTTGTCCTTAAATTTTCGATAGCTTGCTTCAGCGATATCAAGTTCATCTTTTGGATAAATGCTTCCTGTATATTCGTCACTCATGACTTCACCTGCTTTAGTCGTTTTTTTAGCATATTCCTCGCTAGGAAACCTGCTTGTCCTGTATTATACTTTAAGAGCAAATGTCTCGTCAAGCAATTCAAGTAGTTTTTGACAGATAAGCGGAAATCTCTCGACAACTTTAATTGCGGTGCATAGCGAATGTTGGGCAAACCCTTCAGGCAAGTCATTCTGTGCCGGCAGGAACCAATTAGTCGGGAAAGGCTGGTGAATTCAAGAGCACACCTTTTGTCTCAGCCAGCCTTCGATATCTTAATAGTGTCTGAGTTAACTTCCTTCGCACAATATCCCTCCTGCTGTGCCCAGTGCATAATGTCATCCATGTTTTTGCGATCACTGTGTTCAACATCAAGGCATATATACGGTTTCTTTTCTGTAGCAAATGCTTCTTTTGTTACAGTGATGAACTCATCACGGGTCCAGTTTAATATTCCAGCCATGCTGTTTTACCCCCCCCCATATAAATCTTATGATTACTCAATCTCCCCGCGTTTCAGAGTTTCTAACACGTACAGAATCGCCTGACAGAACGGGGCATACATACCATCCTCTGGAACCCTAAATTTTTCTATGAGAAAATCATAATCTGCATCTGGCTCAAACAACCCAGACATAAATATTGCAGTGCGGCGATGCCGATTAAGGTCATAAGAGCTTAAATTCAAGACCCGAACAGAGGTCATTGCTTCAGGAGATAGTCCATTGATTTCCCCATTTGCAGTGTACTGAAAATCACTTTCAACAGAGGGAACTGTCGGAGAAAGCAACATCTCATGAACAGCATTATCTTTGAACCGTCCACAATGCTTCCCATCCCCCTCCTCCCCTTCGCAGGAGAGAAGTAAATTCTCATATCCAAGTTCTGCGTCTTGGACAACAACCGAGTAGGGTCGGTCTTTTGCTTCTGATCTTGCAATGAAGTGTTCTATGTGAGAATCATAGGCTGCAATTCGACACATACAGTAGCAGCATATGTATCCCTGCTCTTTCAAGAGTGTTTCCTTAAGGTCCCTTTTAATTGACCCTTTCAAATCCAAGTAAACCGGTTCTCTTCCGGTTCTGTCTTTAAAATCAATCTTCCATTGTTCAAATTTTGCGGGAGAATCGCCCTTCTTTATATACTTCATATGTCCTCACCCAAAACTGAAAATCTAATTATTACAAAAGGACAAGTTGTGCTTAGAAAGGAAGTCGTTGGCATAAACAGCCAACGACTTCAACTGTTCGAGTCTGCATTGAAATTGGGCATAGCGGCTAAAAACATTATTCAACATTTATTTTTCTTTCGATATATGAGCATTTGTGCCTTTGTTATAACTGGAGAGGTTCCATTTGTCAGGTCATTAAGCTGACTTATTACCTCCTCTGCCTGTTCTATCTCTCCTTCCATAATAAACTCTAAAGCCTGGTTCTCCAAACCATCAATCACGGGATTAACCTTGGGTGTGTCCATATAATCTTCCAAAACAAGGTTGCTGTCATAGTAGCCAGGAGTTATTTCTCTGAACTTCAGCTCTCCATTCTCTTGCATCAAAGATAGGATTTTGAATCCCTCCCGCAGTTCGCCCAGAACCTGGGGAGAGTGCGTGGTGAGGATGAACTGAACGTTAGGGAAAGTGGTGCGAAGGATACTTGCAATCTTCCGTTGCCAGGAGGGGTGGAGGTGTAAATCGACTTCGTCTATGAGAACAATCCCTCCCCCTTGTAGGGGGTCGCTCAGGTTTGGGTTAGCAATAGAGAGCCGACGAGCAATATCGCCAATCATTGCAAGGGTGCATTTCTCGCCATCGGATAGCTGTTCTATTGAGAAGACTTGTCCGTTTTTTGTTCCACACATACGGAGCGGAGAACGCTTGATTTTAAGATCAGAAATGTCTGGCAATATTGCGTAAATTGCCGTCCGGACAGCTTCCAGCGCAGGATCCTTGTACTCTAGGTCCTTGCGGCTGACCTTCTCTTGATTCTCTATATCTTCTTGATTCCGAAACCATTCAAAAAATGTTCTGAAATCAGTCTTACCAAGGGTATTTTGGTATGCGGCAATCTTTCCAAAATCATGTCTGACCTTGATCCTAAGCGGAATATCTAATACTGTTCGGTTAACTCCGTAGTGTGCAAAAATAGGAGTTCCTACATCCTTTCCTGCATATAACTCAGAAAACCGGTCAATAAATGTGTCCACATCTTTCTTGATAAATTTCTTTCCTGTCTTCTTTTTGTAAGCGCATCCGTAACGAATGTCTTCCATGTTGTCGAACTGAAACTGGCCAAAAACCTTTAGTTCAGAAGCTCCTATTCTAAGGTCGGATGCAGTAAAAGCTAACTGCTGCCGAATCTGGCTTTCTGAAATTCTGGTAATAATATTTGAAAAAAGAAGAGATACACCCCGGAGAATACTAGATTTACCAACACCATTTATACCATAGAAGACGGTATTCTCTCCGGACAGATCAATCACAAGCTCTTTTATTCCTCGAAAGTTTTCTAAAAACAGTTTCTGAAGTTTCAAGTTGCCACCACCAGTCATTCGTTTTCCTCCAATTTTATCATATTTCTGCTGTTTTGGGAAGGGGGTGTTGGAAAAAGCCCTACCCAAATTTTTGATCCCATTTTGTCAATAAATTATATGCAGTATTCTGGCAAAATATCAAGTTTGTAGGAGAAAATGAAAATGATGTCAATTAGACGTGAGGCATAGAAAGACACAGCTATCTCCAGAAATGGAGGTGGCCGTGTTTTTTGCAGAAAAGTACTCATTATCATCACCGATCCCCCGCAGAAATCCCGCTTGGGGTTTTCTACGGAGGATATCTTTTTTTCAAATTCCCCGTGCTTTTTTTTGATTCTTGTGGTATACTACCTTTGAATACTGAAAACATTTTGCTTTTCCGCTGACTGAAAGCAGAAAGGTTGTGGGTTTTATATGTGCAAATTGAACATTGACGAACTTCGTATTTCCAATTACAGAAAATTTTCAGAAGAGAAATTTAAGCTGAATCCCAGAATGAATGTGTTTGCTGGGAAAAATGGATCGGGGAAGACGACTGTGCTGGAGGCGGCCTGTGTTTCTTTGGGGGCATATTTGGCTGCTTATAAGAAATATGTTCCGAGCCGGTTCGTTTTTAACATCTCTAAAAGCGACACCCATCTCAAGCCTCTTGTGTCGGAGTCAGAGGGGGTCATGACAACGGGCGGAATCCCTCAGTATCCGTGCAAAATTGAGTGTTTTGCCGCTTGGGAAAATAGTGGATCGCTCATAACGTTCCAACGGATTTTGGAAAAAGCAGAGGGAAGGACAAAATTTGATGGGCCTAATCCCATGCAGCCTGTTGTAGTGTCATGGGAATCTGCGATTGAGAAAGCTGCACATGAGGATAAGGATATAATTTTTCCGCTTGTCCTATATCTTAGCTCTGCTCGTCTGTGGAATGAGAGCAATTCTTCGTCTCGCACGGATGGAACATACGGACGAACAGATGCCTATAACAGATGTTTAGATAAGAAGCACGGTGTGGAGTTTGCTTTTGAATACATTCAGATGCTTCAATCTGTAGCTGCTGAGGAGAATGAAGGGAAAAAGTTCCCGGCATATGAGGCTATTCTTGACGCAGTGAACTATGCGTTAAAGGATGAGCTTTCTCCTGATGAGCGTGTGATTTTCTCAACCCGATATAGCAAAGATCTTATTGCGCTGAAAACTGAAGAAGGAACGGTCGTCCCATTTGCTACCCTCAGTGACGGATACCGAAACGTCATTAAAATCGTTCTTGATATTGCGGCAAGAATGTGTATGCTCAATCCTTATTTGAAGGGGAACGCGCTCAAGGAGACACCTGGTGTCGTTGTTATTGATGAAATTGATTTAAGTCTGCACCCTACGTGGCAGCGTCGGATTATTGGTATTCTAAAGGATTTATTCCCCAAAATTCAGTTCATTTGTGCGACACATTCTCCCTTCATTATTCAGTCTTTGGAGGACGGTGAGCTGCATTCACTTGATTCTGATTTACTGGAGGAAGAGTATTCTGGGGAGAGTATTGAGGATATTGCCGAGGATATTATGGGCGTGGAGATGCCTCAATACAGCGAGAAGAAGAAAAAAATGTATGAGGCGGCTGAGAGCTATTTCAAAGCATTGGACGATTGCCACAGCAAAGATGAGTTGGAGGGGTTGCGAGAAACGATGGAGACGTTAGAGGCGGAATACAGTGATAATCCCGCCTATCTTGCTTTAATCAGGCAACAAAATGCGGCTAAGGAGATAAAAATAAAGGGAAATGAGACCGATTAACAAGGGGACTTCTCCATACAGAGAAATTTCAAATTATTCAGAGGCGCTTCCATATTTGGAGCGGCGAATTGGAGTGTATTGCTCCTATTGTGAATTTCGAATTGACCATGTTCCAGAAGTGGAACATATATCATCCAAGTCTAAGGGCGGAGACAGGACCGACTGGAACAATCTCCTTTTGGCTTGCAAATACTGTAATTCCAGAAAATCAAAAAAGACCTCCGCTGATGATATAGAGGAGTATTTGTGGCCTGATACAGACAATACCGCCATTGCCTTTTCTTATGAAAATGGCATTCCAAGAATTAACAGGAAAATTGCGTTGCAAATAGATCCTAGCAGGAGGTTTTTGGCAAAAGCCGAAAATTTGTTTAATCTGGTACAGTTAGGCCATAGACCGACTCAGAAGGAGAAGGATCGCCGCTTCAACAGGCGGAATGAGGTGTATCGATTAGCGAGAAATTCTTTGGAGGCATGGGAGGATATCTTCGATAAAGAAGATGAGTCGGCAAAAAAATATCTTCGGCAAACGATTGAACTTGCTAAACAAGTAGGATTTTTCTCTATATGGATGATGGTTTTTCATGATTATCCAACCGTGCTCCAGGCTCTGCTCTTGGCTTTTCCAGGGACAGAGCGTACATATTTTGATGAAATGGGTCATTCAAAACTCGATTTGCCGCTTCCTTCGGACTCTCTACCAGAGGATAAATAAAGCGATGTACAGTCCCCTACAAGCTCCCAGTCGTTGGGAGAGGGCAGGGGTATTTGATGATTACGTTCAGTCTTCCCTTTTATCTTTGAGCCGTTCACAATGCTTCTCGTTCAATTTCTCTCCTTTGCAGGAGAGAAGTTGGTTCTTGTATCCAACTTCCGTATTTTGGACAACAACAGAGCATGAAAAAATTCTCTCCGAACGATTCCTTATTGAGGAAGGTTTGGGGAGAATTTATATTTTTTATTCCAGATGCATACTATTTGGCAAAGCTTTTTAAGCAGGGTGAACTACATAAAAAAAGGAGATTTTTGTGATGAAAGAATTTGAGACGTATACCCTGATCATCATGGGTTCCCGGCGTATTTATCTTAATTTCAATACGTTGGATGAGCTGAAAGAAGCAGTGTCTGAATACCTGACGCCGGGCGAAATCCGAGAAGGAGTGCTGGAGCGGTTGACAACTTTCAGTATGTCCCGGCTTAACAAGGATCACTACGTTGAAAACAAATGGCGGCATTTCACTGCCTGTGCATATCCGAAGGAGGATGATTATGAGTAAGAGAACAATTCAGATGGTCAACCCAAAGGCGTTTATGAATATGCTGGATATGCCCCGAGGGTGTTTCCTGGCGAAAGACGGGGACAAATGGGTGGCATTGGATAACTCCACCTATAATTTCTGGGTGGAGGAATTCACCCAAAAGGATCAGGCTATCCGTTGGCTGCAGGGAGAAATTGAGGTCGGAAAGGTAGCAAAAGCCTGGGACTACATTGACTCCCCTGAAATGTTGGTAGAGGTGTCAGCCATGCAGGGGGTAAAATTAAACGGTGATGAAGCCGGGCTGGTGCTTGGTTATTTTGAAGGTCATGAGTATAGCCTGATGGCTGGTGACGGTGGCGCCACTATGCGCCACGATGATCAATACGACAACAATCACAGGGGTGATATACCGTATACCATCAGGGATGCGATTGAGTTCTGCTGGGAGCAAAACGAAGATCTGGTAATGGGGGGTGGCATTCCAGTGGATGAATCCGGTAAGGAATATCTGGCCTCATTACTGAGAGATAAGCAAATCATTGAACAACTGATGGAAAGGGTCTGACGCAGATTTAACTGAAGGCAAAGTAGCCTGTCCACAAACATGGAACAGGTTGTTGGGAAGTTTCTCGTCGGGCAAGGATGTTTTCCGTAGCAATCCCGTCGGAATGCAAGGAAAAGCGGCACAGCATGGCGGGAAAAAGACTGTCCGGGCAACGTTCAGCGGTTGTGAATGCAGGTTCTAACTACAGAACGTCCCTGTCGCACGACGGGGACGTTCTTTCCTCTAAAAGGGGTTTCTGAAGAAAGGAGAGCTTTATGGAAAATGAATTGATAGTACGGATGCTCAAGGAATTTGTGGTGGAATTGAATCAGAAATGGATTCATCCAGATATTTGCGAGAAGGGAGCTGTGGCGATTGAGGCATTGATGGCTCAGAACCAGCAGCTGAGGTCAGCCATACATGGGATATGCTCGGCATGTGAACATTACAACGCATTAACAGTGAATGTCCCTTGCCAGAATTGCCTTTGGTATTCAAATGGATGTGGACTGAAGGATAACTGGCAGCTTCGAGAAGAACTGTCTGCTCCCAATTCCACTCCCGACAAACCCCTCTCTCTGGAGATTTTGCGGGGAATGGGGGAAAGCCGTACTGGCACGTAGGGCTGCGGCCCGAATCGGAGCCGCCCCACTGGGCAATCTTGCCGGACAATATCGCAAAAAATATCCAGGACTACCACTATGGAGAACGCTGGCTGGCGTACCTCAGTGAGACAGAGAATGCTGAACATGGAAAGGGGGACACTGACAATGAAAATCAGGATGCTTAAAAACGTTCGCCCTGATCTGCCTCTTGCGAAACCCGGAACAATTCTGCGGGCTGGAGAGGAATACGAGGCGAAATCCAACAAGAACGGGGCTATATCTGGACTGTGCGCTAACGGTGAATATCTTGGGGTGCGTCCGGGTGAGTTCGTGTTTACGGAGGCCCCCAATTGGGTGCGCTCTATATGGGCGGAAGTACATCCGCAGGCTCTGTCGGGCCTGAAGGATGAACGCTCATCGACAGTCTGCGTCCCTACGGACATGGAAGTGATGCCCAGGGGTTGCCAAGAGTGTGCGCTCGGGAAGCCGTATGGGTGTGTTGGGGATGTGTATTGTAAGGTGCTGGGCGATTACTTTACTGGCAATCCGCCCTATCTCAAGATTCCTTGTAAGGAGCGTCCTGACGAATGCCCCCTTGTGGAGATGCGCAGCGACGATTCAGTTTCCATTTCTGCAAGAACAGAGATGGATTCGATTCCCGAGAATTGTGTGGAGTGCAAGCTTGGTGGCTGGAACTGTCGGGGAATGACAAAGTGCCGGATTCTTGACAAGTTCTTTAATGAGAACTTAGAGCCGCCCTATAAAAGCCGGACTGATGAATGCCCCCTTACAAAGAAGGAGCTTCCGAAGGGGAACTTTCTCGCCTATGCGGATCTGTGTAAGATGGACGGGGAGCCTATATGGGTTGTCTACCGTCCCGATGCGGATGGCGAACAATGCAAATTCTGGGCGCTGGTTTCTATCGATGAGGATGGCGAGGTTTACTTGAGGAATAGCCTGGGTGGATGTTCGAGCTATGAGGAAGCTGCACCGGATATTGAGGCAATTTACTCCAGCAAAGAAGCTGTCCAGCCTGATATGCCGTTGGGCTTGGATATGCTGAGATCAATAGACCTGGGTTATGATATCTCTCATATGCGCCCAGTCTTTGTGAAGCTGAAAGAGACCGCATGGCCTGGGACTGGTGGCATGAGCGAAGGATATGCAGTCGTGGATTTTGAAGCAGATGGCGAGATCGCAAAGGTGTGGGCTGTCGGCTGTGAATGTGCGGTCGAGGTTCGGGCAGATGAGTATGGGGAATCCTGGGTGGCATATCGCCAGGAGCCGGGAAGAGAGGGAAAGGTATGATTACCAGAGAAGAAGCAATCCGGCACTTCGAATCATATGTGGACAATGAGTGCTACACGGATTTGTGTCAGGACGCCTGCCGAATGGCAATCTCCGCTATTCGTTCTCAAGATGGGGCGGCTCGGCTTGCGGCATATGAAAAACATGGTCTGGAACCGTGCGATTATGCAACTATGAAGGGTGCCATGGAGAACGAAAAAGAAGCGAGGAGTCAACTTTCGGAGGTTCTCGGTTACATCGGCGGCTTGAGCCTTGACCATCTGCGTGAACTGGTAAATGCAGAGAAGGAGGGGCGGTTGGCAATACTTCCTCCTGATGATAACCCCCTGACCGAGGAAGAACTCCGGAAGATGGATGGACAGCCTGTGCGGTGTGAGATAGTGGCAAAAGGAAATCCGCCTTTTTACGGCATTGTACATGGCAATGTGGTGACTGGGTATGTACCAGGAAAACAAACCCCAATCAGTCTGGAAATCAGCGAGAGAGGGGCGTTTGGGCTTGCCTGGGTTGCTTACCGCTGCAAAGAGATTGTCTTTCCACTCAATAAGCTCCTGACTTTGGAGGAGCTTCAAGAGATGAATGGCGAGCCAGTATGGGTTTGTTCTCCCTATGATCCTCAAAACGGTCGATATGGCGTTGTCTGGGTCAGCCCCAAATGGGAACTGGAGAATTGGTTCGTGGCTACAGTCAGTGAATCCACATACTTTGCCGCCTATGGAAAGGTTTGGGTAGCATATCGCAGAAGACCCGAAGTAGACAAGAAAAATGACTATTACTCTGAGTAAGAGTCATAAATTTTCCGAAAAAATGCCCTTCCATCCAGCATTAGCTGGGTAGAAGGGGTTCCTTCGGAGCCGGCAGAGAAGAAATAGAAGGGGGTACATATGAGACCTGTTGACACAAATGCAATCGGTGTTCCTCTGACATTGGGGGAGCTTCGCAAGATGGATGGGGAGCCTGTGTATATGGTACAGGACGTCCCTGGTAAAGATCCTGTGAATGAGTGGGGCCTCGTCAGTGTAGAGCTGGGGAGGGCCGCAAACGATGATTCCTGGCTACAATTTGAGGACTATGGAATTTGGCAGGCATATCGCCGTAGCCTGGGTTCCGCTGATATACTGACGTTGGATGAACTCAAGCAGATGCACAAGGAGCCGGTGTTTGTCGTATATGACCGCCCCTGCGTGGCTCCTGAGCTGGTGTGGGGTATCGTCAATGTCGATTTCGGACGGGTTGCGAGCAATCATTCCTACTTCCGGTTTGAAAATTACGGAGAGGTGTGGTGGGCTTTCCGCAACAAGCGTACAGACCTGAGCGCCATTCGTAAGCTCGCAGCAGATTACAATCGGCAGCATCCTGGCAATTCCCCTGACGGGCCTCTGTCTGTGTAGGAATTGCGGGGGATGAAAGGGAAGTGGGTTCGGCTCAAATGGGTGTGGCACTCCAAACCTGCTCTCCGTGTCCAGGTTCATGATTTTTCGACGAACGCACTGTATTTTTTAACCGAGGATGGGATTATGGACAGCAGGGCGCTTTCTAACTATGGGAAGACCTAGATTGCCTATTCCGAAGCAAGGAGGTCAAGATGAAAGGTGTTGCAATGAGAGCCTGGGCAATCCAGGCGCTGTTGAATGACCGGAAGTCGGCGATGCGGCATGTAATCAAGTCGCAGCCGGTCAAAGCAGGGAAATAATTTTTCTCCCCGAATCATCTCCTATTGGGGGGTGGTTTGGGGAGAATTTATATTTTTCGGGGCAAACGCATACTACAGAGTAACATCTTTACATAGGGTCAAACAGAAAGGAGTTCTCGACATGAATGAACACATTACGGAAGATTTGGTAATCGAGGATCGGCAAATTGTGGATAAAAAGCACTACACGCGATACAAAACGGACTATTTCATTGAACCAGAAATGTTCAGCACTGCCATTCGTAACCTGGGCGGTTGCACTGACGAGAGAATGGTTGGAATAATCGAAGATGAAGCCGTAGAGTTTTTCAACGGCTACACCTGGTTTTCGGTTCGTACCGTCGGCCCCTACGAGGACTGCGATATGTGGGCGGAACGCTTCGAGTTGGCGCTGTTTGAACTTATTGGCAACGTCAGCCCCGTCAATGTCCACTACCCAGTCCCAGGCTTCCACACCTGGGGGATTGAGTTCAATCGAAACCGCCCCTTCTGGGAGAATTCCGCAGAGAAATTTGTGGAGGAAGCCCACAAGAGCTTGGGTAATGGATGGTTTTATCAGAGCGGATCGGATCATCCGGATAAGGGTTACCAATTCTTTGAGTTCTTGGGAGCGCCGGCTGATAGCTCAGGGTTTCAGGAGGAGCCTGAGTATGTCGCCAGATGCTGTGCGGTGAAGATTGCAAGGGCACTCGGAACAATTGCTATGTGGGATCCCGCTAAGTAGGCGAAAAATTTTTACCCAATCCATTTTGTTGCAGCAAGGTGGATTGGGGATTTTATCCTCCCCATGGGTTAAATGTTTCTTACACGAAGGATCATGAGGGAAGGGAGTGAAAAAATATTTTGAAATAGGTTGATATTTTTTAGGGGAACCGCATATAATGAATCAGCCTTTTGAAAGGATGACTTTAAAAGGCGGCAGACGTTGCGGCAGCGCCGCAACGACGGGGGAAGGATGGGCCTTTCAGCCGCTTCCCCCACAATGAAGCATTGGGCCGGTGTCCGGACTATTTGTATTGCGACTGACCGACCCGAAGGGGGCGCATAATGCCCCATCTGTAAAACCGTACCCTTAGGCCAGGGGTGTGGGGATTGTCCTCCGTAATATGCATGCTAAGGCGGAGGATTTGGGGTTGGCTAGGGGAGTGTCAGCCCTGTAAGGAATAATCTCCCCGATGCTTTAGGGCTATACGGCGTGGGCGTTGATGGATGGACATCGGCGCATCTGCGCCAAGAACCCCTAGGGGAAAGTTTCCCCTCGTGTATCGGGCCGCATAGGCTTCCCGCATGGCGTTTATCGCCGACCTGCGTGGGGTGCGTGGCGGTTCCACAAGTCTTTGCGCTCCCAAGTATCTTTTTTTGGATGCTGGGATGTGCAACGGCGGAGAGTTCTCCGCCACAGAACAGGACTTGGGATGGGGCATCAGACTGTACTGTTGTCATTGCCTATCCCCTCCCACATGGGCGTATCCTGGAGACATTGATCCTGGGGTTCGCTGGGGATGAGAGGAGTTTCCTCTCTCCCCCGAGGCGCCCATCCTCTGCCCCTCCCGTAAATCCGTGAATTCGGTAAGCCGGGGGAGGGTGGAGAAGAGGCGAAAGAGCCTTCTCTCTTTCATCATTTGGGCCGGGCTCAGGCTGCGCAGTGCGCCGCCACTTTCCTCGACCCACTGGGGGCAACGTTTCGGCGTCCCTCCCGGCGCAGCTTTCTAATTGAGAGCTGCGCCCTTTTTATATCTTTCCCTCATTTTGCATATAAGATAGCAACCTGTTTTTATAAGGCTAAAAATGAAAGGATGGATGAGAAAATGGCTAACAAAAATAACAATGAGGTCCTGCACCCCTACTACGTGATTCTGTCGAGGGATACCAGGTTTGATGATGACCGGCGCCCGGCCCCGGACTTCATCCGGCTGATGGATGCCGATGAGGCTATCTCCAGCAACTGGGTTACGGCGACCGGAGAGCGCGTTTGGGTCGTCCCTGCCAAGGACGAAAACCACTACATCACCTTCGTCTGGGGCTTCGACGACTATAACAAGGCGGAGCTGTTCTTCTCTCTGATGAAGGAAGAAATCGGCCGGGAAACGGAGGGAAATGATTCCCTCCCCTGGGCAATGGAGAAGGGGTATTGTGCTGTTGCGTAACCCCTAACCTGGCAGGAGAAAAGGGGGCTTCTTCTGGAGTCCCCTTTTCTCACAAAAGTGATTATTCTACAAAAAAGGATGCCTTTTGGCAAAAAACGGAGGAAAGAACAATGAATGTGAAGTTTGAGCAGACCCCTAATTTCAAAAGTGTTGAGGTGTATGTCGACGGTACCCTCATCGACACCAAACCCGTTTGCACAAACAAGGATGGCAAACAGTACATCTATGTTCCCAACGTCTATCGCCCTGATGGCGACATTCTCAGCCGTCACTCCTTTCTCCATCGCCCCGGCGACATGGTAAGGGCGATTAAGGATGGACTGGGGGACTGCATTGAAGTGGGAACCCTGATGGTACGCACAGAACACCTCGTCCGGTTCCTGGATAGGGAATACGGTGAGGAAATGAGAGCGAAATCCCTTGAGGGATGGAAGGATGCGAAGTTTGGATGGATCGTATGTGAGAAATGCGGCTTCCTCGGAAACATCCCTCTTACGGTCGCTGGCATTGCCCGCCCCAGCTACTACAAAGCTGATGCCCGCATGTACCCCATCAAGTTCTATGACACAGAAGCGGAGGCTCAGTCCTTCATTGATGAACTCAAAAGCGAACTGATGCCTAAAATTGAGGCATATCGCTCTCTGGCAACCGTGAAGGCGAAAAACACTTATTATGAAAAAGAGCTGCGCCAATATACAGGGATTAAGGAATCGGTTATTCTGAGAACGGCTGATGATGGCGATATTCCTCTTCATGTTCAGCAAGTTGTTCGGACAACTGCTTCTGCTAAGGCTACTATACATGTTGTCGAAGGAACACTCACTGCACACTGCTATTTGTGCCGAGGAGACGCTATCGACTCCTGTGAACAGCCGCAGACACCTACAACGGGGCAGCTCTACCTTCACGGAACTGTTGCGGATTTATTCAAACACATGGATCGTTGCTACATTTACCGGCTCGTTGCTGGTGAACTGAAAACCTCCTGGTACACAGACCTGCAGAACATCTTTGATGGCGATGAGTACCCTGCAATCCTGCAGCATGCCGAAAGCGGAAACTGCGACAGTATTGATATCGAGGAAGGGATCTTGCATCAGCAGAAGCTCTTCCCCATCATTCCCACTCAAGAAGAGCCTTTTGAGACAATTGCGAATGAGGGAGAGCGGGGGCTTGTCGTTTTTGCAAACCTGAATCCTGATGAGGTGGGAACTCACAGCACAAGAAGGAAGGTCTATTTCCCAGACCGCTCATGTGCAAAAAAGATTTGTGCCGGCAAGGTTCGTATCACCGGTATCAAGGACATGGGGCGGTATGGCTTCTTCACTGGGGAAATGGTTCCATATGAAGCCCCCAGCGAAGAAGATCTAGCTATCTGGCTCCTGGACAATTCCAAATTCGATGTCACAATTCAGTTCCGCAATAATCCTCTCTGGGGAAGCTGTATTCGAATTCAAAGTCCGCATAGCAGTGTGGAAACCTATTGTTCCAAGGATTCCAATGGGGAACTCACAACCTTCAATTTGCTTGACCTGTATGATCATCAAAAGGACGAGGTTGTGGAGGAAATCAGTGCAAAGGATTTCCTATGTACCGGCTATGCTGGGGCAACGATGGAAGAGCTTTGCAGTATTGTCCCCCATGTCAACAACCTCCCCTCCAGTACCACTGAGAAACCCTCCAGGTTTTTGGGCGAGGATTTTGACACAGCAATTGATTGTGGACTCATCTACCTCTGGAAGGCTCATTCTGTTCACTTTTGCAGCCTGAATCCGGATAAGATGCCGGAGGCCGCCTCCATCTTGAAGTACAGGCTAATTCCTGTTCTGGAAAAGGCCGCTGAAATCAACCAGAATGCCATGGTGCGGTTTGCGGCACAGCAAAAAAAGAAATGATATAGTAAAAAGCACCCAGCAATCCCCCCATAATAGGAGGGACTGCTGGGTGTCTTGTAATCTCCGCAAAGCAGGATATTCTCTGCCGGCCCTTATTTCTTTTCTCTCAATGCTCCAAGGGAATCTTTCATTTCATTTTCGTCCTTTAAATCAGCTTGCCCTCCGTCCATCCAGATGCCTGTTTTTTGTTAACATAAAGTGAATGGGTGGAGACGCGAAAGTTCCAGGTCTCTGCCCATGAAGCCGGTTTTAAATTTCCTTTAGCCACGATTGGATTTCCTCGTCAGACAAGCCCAGTTCCTCCCGGCACTCTCGTATGAGTTCTTGCTCGAATAGACTTGAGGGATGTTCTTTAGGAAGAGGGAGCGGCTCCTTCCGGAACCTGTTCCGAGGAATAGGGCGTGTGGTGCTGGTTTGTTTATCTTTGGGCATGAGTATGTCCTCCTTCTAAATGACTGGGGTATACTATGCGGTTAAAAAACAAAATATTGATTTTTTGTACAGAAAATTTAGCTTTTGGCGCATTCTGGTATACCACAGCAGAGCGGGAAAGATAAGGAGTCAAGCCGCATGATTGAGTCATCCCAGTTTTTCATTTGGAGATATGGCACTCCCACATCTTTTCATGCCGGCAAGAGATACTTTCCGTCATAAGCTATTTCGATATTTTTTCAACTAACCGCATAGTATATGCTATATTTTTGGAAAGGCGGTTCATACTATGATTCTTGCGTTTACTGGAGCTGGCATATCCCGTGCCTCTGGAATACCGACCTTTGGAGAACAACCGGATATTCGGAGCTGCCTGACGAGGGATTTTGCAGAAATTTACCCAAATCAATACAAAGAAGTGATTCGTAAGCTCCAGGACACCTGCGCAGCCGCAGCTCCCAATGATGCACATCTGGCAATTGCCGAATACGACATCCCCGTTATCACTATGAACGTGGACGGACTCCATCAGCGAGCCGGCAGTAAGCATGTGCTTCCCATCCACGGCACTCTCCCCGACATCGTCCTCTATGGTGACCCCGCTCCTCACTACCAGGATGCCTACTCTTGGGTTGACCGTCTCCGCACCGGAGATACCTTCCTTATTGTCGGGACATCCTATTACACCAATGTGTCCGCAATTCTGAAGTTTAACGCCCTTAGATACGGAGCGGATGTAATTGAGATAAACGACAATGCGGAGCATCGCGTCAGAAAGTTTCTCTCAAAGGCAAAGGTGGGCGTGGAGACGTTTGAGGAGTTCATGGAGCGGAAAATTGTGTAACAGGTAAGACGAAGGGTATGCGATAAAGAAGTGCGGGGACTCTCGGAAGAGTTCCCGCACTTTGCGTGTTATTGCTACTGGGATGCGTGTTTGTTAAGTTGTCGCAGGCACCAGAACTTCTCTAATCGTGGAAAGAGCGATCCCGGTCAGTTTTGCAATTTCTTCGGGACTAAGAGACTTTGCCATATTCAGAATAATTTCTGTTTGGCTCTCTTTGCGACCTTCCTTGTGCCCTTCTTTGCGCCCCTCTGCCTTTTGCATTGCGGCATATTCTTCCCATTTCCATTCCTCGAAAAGCATGTTCTCCACCTCGCTTCCGTGTTGTGAGAGAAAGTCCTTCATAACGTTGTTGTGAATGGCTTGATTCACGGCTTCAGTAATCGCCTTGTTCAGTGGGAGTCCCCTTGCCTGATTTTTACGAACATAGAATACGAAGGTGCTGTATTCGTTTAGGCTATGACATTTCTCCATAATGAACGGGGACTTGCCATAATTGATGTTGAAAAAACGTACCATCAAATCCAACATCGGAGCCTTTTCTGGTAAAATAAATGCGTCTGACAGTCGCATTTCGGAAAACTCGTCACTTGGCTCAAGGCCGTTATATAGAACAACGAACTTTGGGGTAGGAAGCGGAATCCGAGACGACCGATATACGTTTTCTGTCTCCAGAATCTTCTCGTATACTCTTGCAACATACAGGAGGAAACGTACAGGCATGTTCTCGTTCAGGGTTGACTGGTGTTCAATTAAGACTACGAGTTCCCCGTTGATTACGAATGAGATGTCGTTGATTCGATCCTTGAAAAGTGCGTCATCAAGAGTGTTGATTTCGATGGGGGTGTCCTTGGGAAGGTTGGTTCCCTCAAGAGAATTGTACAGCTCGATCAAACGCTCCGTATTGCTGAAGTACATTGTGAAGACGGAGTCTTTGTATTTGCGATTTGCCTTTGGCATAGTTATTACCTCACTTTCCGTGAAAAAACAGGGAAAGCGCTGCTTGTCCCTGCTTTTTACACTTGGGACAAGTCCATATTAAAATATAGAAACCATTTTGCTTTCTTCTCCACCTTATTGTACGCCAATTGTTGCAAAAAGTCAAGGATACCTCCGGGCACATTTGTAATCGCTAAGACAGGAGCCGTCTCCAAACAGGAAGAATGTGGCTCCCTACATCTCAGCCTTTAGGACACTGAAGCCATGGCGGCCCAAGAGACTGGCTTTCCTTTGAAAGATGATTAAAGGCGGAAAGCGCTTTGTGCCAAGATTTCGTGATTACTGGCGTGCTATTCCATGTTTCTTTCTGGACAAGATATTCGCCGGAATCCAGCTTGCGCATACAGACTCTTTTTTGGCGAAAAAATCCATACTGATGCACAGAGAGAAACGCCTTTACTCGGCTGCGTTTAGAAAGCATTTGTAATAACCCCCTTTTTTGTTCATCAGATCACGGCGAGGATACGCCCTTGCCAGAGAAGCAGGTAAGGTCTACAGCTTCCACAGCTCCAGCCGGATGTTCGTGTCCTCGAATACCTCCCTCAGCATCTCTCTTACCACTTCCCAGTCGCCGCCCGCCAGGCCGCAGCCGAGGTTGTAAGGCATGGAGACTGAGGTGAGTCCCTGTGTTTTCATCTTTTCTACAAGAAGGGAGAGGGCAGAACGTAGGCACTTGTAGTCTGTTTGTCTTCCACATCCAATTCCATCCTGTCCGAACAGATTGGCGATAAAATGCCCGTCATTCGTCCTGATGAACTGGCATTTACCCAGCATGTTCTTTGCGGAGCATGCTTCCTGGTATGCAGGCATAATCTCCGGGTAGCGTTCCCGGATTGCCAGCGCAACACCAGCCCCCATCACGCCCTGGCAGTTCGTCTGATGAGCAATTACCCGTGCATTACTGTCCAGGCAGGAGCCAGGGATGGTAACAATGTTAGGGGAGAGCCAGGGGCTGGATTCCGGCACAACAACCGTGACGTACATGACGTCGTCGTCCCTGATTTTCCATACGCCCTCAAACCGCTCCCCACAATCTGTGCATCCGCACTCGCAGCCATGGCGAAACAGAACCGCTTTGGTCCAGCCAGGGCTGTCCTCTTCACCGCAACATTTGACGTCCATCTCCATCCCATCAGGGAATACGGCGGTTTCAGAGATGACCTCATCACGGTCGCCCTTGCCGAAGATACAGGCGTAAATTTTGCCCAGTTTGTCCGCAGGAACATGAATGTTCTCAATGTAGACCCTGGAAACATCATAACAGCCATCGGGTAGGCATTTTTCCATAGTCTCCAGCGTCGTGCCATTTCCTGTGTAAATCTGCGCCAGGGCTTCTTCGGTAGAGGCGGCGGGAATAGAAACGGAGAGAGTGTTGTTGAAATCGGGAAAATGCAGGGTCATGTTGTACTTCTTCATGATAAATCTCCTTTTAATCTTTGTTGAGTATCCTTGCTAAAGTTGTCATGCATGTGCTTGCATCTCCATTATTTTTTAAAACCTTTAATTTTCCGCATATGCGGCAGAGCATCTTTCATCCGCAGGATGTTTCGGGCATAAACAGGGTCATCGGAATGCTCGGCAATATATTCTTCCATCTCCTCTGGAGTATCCGGGCCATATCCGATTGCCGCAAGGATGATCTGCGCACCCTTGCACTTGATGGCCTTTAAAGTGTCTGGCTCGATGCATCTTCCTCCAGGGAACGGCTGGCGCATACGCAGCCGGCATAAGGGGAGGTACCCGTCTACCATGTTCTTGCCGATGTTCCAGATTATATAGCCGAGTGGGATCTCATCCACCAGATCAAAGGTATGTCCTTGACTTGTGATTGTGTTCTTTTCCATTTTCAGCTATTCTCCTCTCTTTCCTCGGCCCACAGACTGATCCACGAATAGATCTTATCCCCAATGTCCTTATCGAACTCCGGGTGTTCATCAGGGCTGTATGGATGCTGGAACTGAGCGACTTCTCGACTCTCCGGCTCATATACATCGACCTCGAAGGTGTCCTCATTGAGGCGGATAGTGAGTTCAAGAGTTCTGTTGATAATTTCCTTTTCCATGTTTATAATCTCCTTTTCTTGTCCAAAACTTCGCTTTGGGTTGGTCGATGGTATGCAAATGACTCTGAAATTATAAAATTTCGGGATGTAACGGAGAGTAAAAAGAGGGCAGAGATCTGGGTGTACCAAATCTCTGCCCCTGATGAACTGCGTCTCCTTTGTCTGAAGACGGTTTTTATTTTCTTCTTCTGATTATTCCGTCCAGAATCGCTCGAAGGCGGAAATCGCCTCGGCCCAGGAAGTGGTGATCACTCGGTTCTCCTCAGACACCGGCCCACTCGTTTTCTGGATGCAGTACTCGCCAGGGAGTAGGGGAAACATCAGAACGTTACCCCTTGTAAATTGGTCGCTGTGCAGCATTGCGATGGATGCAGACAGCTTTTCTTCGTTTGAAAGCGCCATGGCAATTCTCCTTTTTGATCTCCTCCCGCCCATAATCCCCGTAAGGGACGCAGGAGGGAAGATTTGTTTGGTTTTACTGGATATTTTACTCGGTCAGAGTCAGCTCGCTGACTGTGGAGGGGCTGTCTCCGTCATCATCTGTCCGGAAATAGTCCTCAACGCCATCGAAGGTAAAAAACTTATCTTTAAAGTCTTTTTGCCCCTCGCGGTCAACTCTGATCCAAACGGATTGATCTTTGCAGCAAATATACGCCAGGGGAAGTTCCTGGGTAGAATCTGGGCGCTGCAGTCTAATAAAAATCCCAGAGACGTCAGGGGTGGCGACGATGCGCCCCAAAGAAGTTAAAATGCTGAGCTTTGACGACTCATGTTTGCCGGCAGCTCTATCAATTCGCAGGAAATACATCTCAATCCCGTCAATGAGAACAGTCTTGCTCTTCTGGCTCTTCATTCCATCGCCAGAGATTTTTACTTTGATGCGTCCATCGCAGACCCCATCCTCATCAAAAGAAGGCCCTACAAAAGCCAGGGGCAGGTCATCATTAGCATCGGGACGCCGAAGATCAATCCAAACGCCATGGCTGAGGAGATCTTCTCGGGCAATGAGAGCGCCCTTGGAAGTCTCAATCCGAATGTCTGTAGGGACAACGGGGGGCTTGTTCTGCTCGACGGCGACAGGCTGGGGAGCAGAGGAGGGGATATTGGGGGTAGTCTTGGGAATGAGTCCTGTCTGGATGATTTTCCAGTAAACGAGGTGGTTGGAATCCTGATCCATGAGCTGGGTAAAGAGCAGTTCGTCAGAGGAGATGATATCAGGCTCAATTCCCTTCTTGCTCAATGAGTCCTTCTCTGCTTGGAGATCGGTTTTGACGTACTCCTTTGCGTCGTCTATGGATTCGTATACCTTGATATCCATGTCCCTATTCCTGTTGCGGAGTACAGCGTAGACATCCCGCTCAGGGGAAGCCTGCTCGGGCTGCGGCTGGTGGGGCTTGGGGGGAGCGTAGGGGGTGCCGTAGTAGTCGAGGAGAAACTCCTTCATTCGCTTTGTCTCGGCTTTCCATGACTCGCTTATACCGAGGTCGGCGTCCTCTCGGCGGAAAATTTCCCGGGTCAATTCGTCTTCGGTCATACACGACAGTCTTTCGACTTCATCCTCTTCCCAACCATTTGCAACCATGCACTGGTCAAGAGATTCAACCTCCAGACTGTCACTCACATACTCTCTCTGCGCTGGCAGCGGCAGATTGCCCTGCGCTTCCAGCCAGGCATCATAGACGCTGGCGCTTTCCAAAGAATAGGTTCCGCTCATTGCAAAAGTGCAGTTAATTTCCTTTTTCATGATCGTAATCTCCTTTTTTTGTTTAGCCTTTGATTTTTGGGCTGGGAAATGATATGCAGTAGGGGTGAAAAATATAAAAATGGGAACACACAAAATGCCCCCTCCTGCATTGTTGCAGGGAGGGAGCGTTTCTTGTGGAAAAGACCTGCTAATTCAGCTATATTGCCTGTGAGATCGAGGGCTTTTCCATCAGCCCTAAAAGTCTTGTTTTATTCCCCGTTGACGACTTCCCTCTCTTTCCCCATTTTGCAGGGAGGAGAGAGGGAGATTTGTTAATTCGAAAGGAGTCGTTTGACAAACCTCTCTCCCAATTGGATTCGCTCGTCAAGCTCGGAAAGATCGAGATTGTCCCAGCCATGAGTTGTTTCGCTGGAGAAGGCGAGGAGATTCGTTAGATCGTCTGAATTCTTTTGTAACAACAAGTAGAATACTTCACCAAGACGCTGTACCATGAACTGGTTGAGTCGCTTCATTTCTTCCTGCGAAATCCGTCCATCAGCGTGAATGTCCTCCACTGGCCCGTTCCGGAACGCATAGGCAGTGGCTGCTTTTGCAAGATAATTCGTAAGTGAGTAACTGAGTTGATCGATTTTTTTTGTGTACTTTCCAGATTTTGTTCTCATATGTGTAATCCCCTTTTTATTTTTACCCATTTTGTGGTTTGTCAGATGATATGCAAAAACGCAGAAAAATAAAAAGAGGGTATTTGCTATATGTAAAACTCACGACAAAGCACACAGCTCCACCCACCAAAAGGCTCAGAATTCTGGTTCCGACGCCACCCGACTGAGACGCATCCAGGATAGCGACTTTCAGAACGTACCCTATGAGGAACATTAAAATTATGTAGAAGGTAGACGTTTTGCTTTTCAAAATTGCGCTGCTCTCTTTGCGAGGGCGGCGCAAAAATTTTTGTATCAAATTCGATATTTTTTCACGCAACTGCATATCATCCAAGAAGCAGGCGGCATGCGTCTAATCCCAACCGTCTGCCCAGGGGTCAGGAGCCGCTGTCCCCTGATATTTCTCAGGCCCTCTGCATAGCACGCATAAGGCTCAATATATGCATGATTCCAGGCAGTCGACGCCTGGGGTGTGTTTCAGGGTCATGAATGGAGGAGGTGGTGATATATATGCGGGTGGCGAAATACACAGCAAATCTCCAAAACGATCATCCGAACCTTTGAAAGGAGGTTTCCAACTTTGAACAAAGCAAGTAAAAACGTTTTTACGCGATTCCTTTCCGCCATGTTGGCGGTTATCATGGTTTTCGGGCTGTTTCCGGCTAATCAATTCGTCGCGAGAGCGGAAGCAGCAACGGGCGGGGAACCGTCTGATACAATTACCCCGAGCGGTTCCATTGAAATGGAGGGCCAGTATGATTCCGGCTATGGACTTGGCAGACCTTACGTCCATAGGTTTGCCATGGAAACTGGTCCTGCTGGTGTTATAGATGCGTTTTGCTTGAATCACAGCGATCACCTGGGCCATGCCTGCGAGGGGAAAAAGTGGGGGAATAAACGCCCCTATGACCCTGGCAAGGCCACCCCGTTTGTGGTTTGGTATTACTACCACGTTCACATCGCAAAGGACTGGGATAGCAGCACTACTAACGTTGTCAATGCCTGGGTTCAGGCCATGGTTTGGCTGGCAAAAGCAGGCAAGCTGTCCGGTTCTGACGACCAAATCGCTGAAATAGGTGGTACAGAACGCCATAATGTCTGTAAAGGCATTTGGGGGCAAGCGTCTGCGGATGCAAACCCGCCGGAGCATGGCAAAACTCTTTTGCTCCAAATTATGGACAATTATAAGCAGGGCAAGTATGGCACTGGCTGGAAGTTCTACCAGTACGACTTTGCTGACACCAATCCATACAATGACGGCAAAGGCGTCCAGTCCCTGATGATTGGGGTGCCAGAGCCGCATACTGGTAACGAGTTTTACCTCACCCTCGACAAACATGACCCTGATGGCAATCCCATGGCGGGCAAGACGTTCAAAATCTATACCGATGCAGCTTGCACGACTCCATTACCTGGTATCCGAAGTGATTTTACAACCGTAGACGAGGATGGGCATGCTTATGGACAATTTGAAATCCCCAATGGCGCCGAAGAGGCAGATGTTTGGGTAAGGGAGGAAGGGGCTGGCGCTACCGCCGAAGCAGCAACTCCACACCAAGTCCATGTGACGAAGGCAAATGACCGCGACCACCCTGCCCTTGTCCCCGGCAGTCCCTTCCAGAACGAGACCACAACAGGCACTACTCCGCCCCCAGGAACGACTCCGCCGCCTTCAGGTGATGACGACATCATCAAGAAGCTGGATGCTCGAACCAAGCTTGCCGTTGGCGGCGCTACCTTCCTGATCCGGGGTGAGGTGTTTGAGGAGGAAATCCCGGATGCGTCCGGCAATCCTTCCGCCGATCCCGTTGTGGGGCATCAGGAGTTCTACAAGACGACGAATGCCCTGGGCGTCATCCATCTCCAATGGGCTGACCCGGGCGGAGAGGACTACATTCCGCCGGGATCCTATACCGTTACAGAGATTTCTCCGCCTCCGGGCTATGAGAAGGGCTCCAACCCGAGCGAGGCCCACCTGACCCTCCACTATGATATCAAGAACAAGATCCAGACGAAGTCCGGACTGCTTGTTTTTGAGAACAATCCGTACCATACGGTGCAGATTGAGAAGTGGTCGGAGGGAACGCCCCTGCCCGGCGCTACCTTTGAAATCTGGTGCGACGGTGTGCTGGTGGCTACAAAGACAACCGGCAGCGACGGCAAGATCTACTGGACTGGCGAGGATGGACAGGGTGCTAAGAGCGGACTTTATATGATCCGCGAGATCAAGGCCCCCGACGGCTACCTGCTCCCCACCCGCACAACCCAGTGGATTGAGGTGGATGCCACCGATACCTCTATTTTCAAGCACGTTGTCTCTTTTGACAACTACAAGTACCCCGACATCCGCATCAAAAAGGTGTCTAATGGCACCAACGATGCTTTGGCGGGCGCTCTGTTTGAAGTCATGATTGACGGCGAAGTGCTTGGCACCTATACTACGAACCCCGGCGGCGAAATCGTGATCGATTACGGCACCTATGGTCGGTTCCTTGAGGAGAACAACCTCTTCGAGGGCAAAACCAGCTGGACCGTCACTGTCACGGAGCTGGTTGCGCCTGATGGATATTTTATCGACGACCCCAACGTGCAGACCGCCGAGCTGAAGCAAGGGGAGACCCTGAAGACATTCACCTTTACGGATACCAAGTACCCTGAGTTCAAACTCTGGAAGTATGAAGAGGGTACGGAAAATCCTCTGCAGGGTGCTGTTTTTGAGATTGCCATTGATGGCACCACCTTCGGCACCTTCACTACGAACCGCGATGGTTATATTCATATCACCTATGATGACTATCGCCAGTTCATCAAGAACGACAACTCCGAGAGCTGGACGTTTAGCGCTCGTGAGATTACGCCCCCTGACGGCTACCTGATTGATAACAAGGATTGGCAAATCATTGAGATCAATAAGGGGCAGAGCATGGGCGAGATGGTGTTTACGGACACCAAGTACCCGGAGATTCTTATTATCAAGATCGACCGGGAGACCGGTGAGCGTCTGCCGAACACGACTTTCCGTATCGTCATTGACGGTACCAGCTTTGCGGCTGAGAAGGCCACCGACGAGAATGGTGAGATTCGTATTACCTACGATGAGTACGGGCGCTTCCTGGATGAGTCGGATAAGGATAAGTTGGATTGGACGGTCACCGTCACCGAGCTGTATCCTACTGCCGGCTATAACCGCGATAAGCAGCTGACTTCCGGGGACTACACCCAGACCCAGCAGCTTAAGTTCGGACAGGATAAGACCGAATTCACTTTCGAAGACACTTCCTTCCGTAATATCAAGGTCATCAAGAAGGATGCCGAAACCAACTGGCTTCTGAGCGGCGCCACCTTTGTGCTTCACTGCATCAAGGCTGACGACCCCAAGGAAGGCGCAAATGTAGCTGACCGCGTCCTGACCACCAACGAGGAAGGCTTCGTGCTGTTCGAAAAGATTCCCAATGGCACCTATGAACTCTACGAGAGCAGCTCCCCTTTCGGCTACGCAGACCCAGATGACGGGTACTGGGGCGATAACGAGGAAGCGAACCACAGGACCATTATTATCACTTCGGACAACGATCCCGTCATTGAGTTTGAGCGGTACAACCAGCCCCAGAGCGGACTGTTGATTCGCAAAATCGACTCCGTGACCAAGCAGCCCATCCCCAACGTTCGCTTCCTGATTACCCCGCACTCTCCGCTGACGAAGGAGCCTTGGGAGGCCACCACCAATGATAACGGCGTTATCGTGGAAGAGAACCTGCCCCTTGGCACCTACACCATCAAGGAGATTTCCACTGTGGACGGTTACGTTCTGAACGAGCAGTCTCAGACGATCTCCATTGATAATCAGCACGACGCTTACACCGTCACCTTTGAGAACAACCAGAAGAACATGCTGAACATTCTGAAGCTGGATGCCAATACCCGGAGACCGCTGCAGGGCGCTATGTTTGAGATTCGCACCCCTGGCGGCGCAGTTATCAAGCAGGTGACTACCGGCATGTACGGCTATGCCAGCATTCCGAATCTGGAACCCGGCAGTTATGTGGTGCAGGAGATCATGTCTCCTCTGGGTTATGAAATTGACCCCATGCCGCAGACTTTTGAGGTGAGCGAGGATGAATCCGGCAAGGTTATTACCCTGGTGTTCTGCAACTCCCCTTATGCCAACCTCTACATCCGCAAGTATGACGAGGTCACCAACAAGGGCATTGAGGGCGCTGAGTTCAAGATCTGGCGCGGGGACGGCACTGTCATCCGCGAGCAGGCGATTACCGACGCAACCGGACTTATCTGGGTTGGCGAGCTGACGACCGACACGATTTACGTGCAGGAAATCAAGGCTCCCGAAGGATATATCCTGGATGAGACCATTCGCACGATCCATGTTACGACCGGTCAGAACTACACCCTGGAGATTCCCAACAAGAAGCCCGGCGGTGTGACGGTCACCAAGGTCGATGCGAAGACCGGCGCAGCTCTGGCTGGTGCTGAGTTCGCTTTGACCACCATCACTGGCGATTTGATTTCCAAGCAGACTACTGGCAAGGACGGCATCGCCCGCTGGGCGAATATCGAACCCGGCTGGTATGTTCTGACTGAGACGAAGGCCCCCAACGGCTACATCATCAGCTCCCCCGCATCCCGGAACATCGAGGTGAAGGAATTCGTTTCCACTCAGGTCACCTGGGAGAATGGACAGAATGCCACCTTGACGATTACCAAGCGGGATAAGGAAACGGAAGAGCCTTTGTACGGCGCTACCTTCGAGGTGCGTACGATGGGCGGCGACGTTGCAGAGACCCTGACCACCGATGTCACCGGTAACGCTACCACCGACCGCCTGAGTCCCGGCTGGTACCGCGTCGTTGAGGTCAAGGCTCCTGACGGGTACATCCTGAACACTGAGGAACAGACCGTCGAGATCAAGGAAAATACCCCCGCAACCCTGAACTTCTACAACACTTCCGCCAAGGGCATCACCATCCACAAAGTGGATGCTGTAACAAAGCTGCCTCTTGCCGGCGCTGTCTTTGAAATTCGGGATGCAGGGAATAAGCTGATTGAGGACTACACCACTGACGCTTCCGGTACAATCAACACAAAGGCCCTGGAGCCTGGATACTACACTGTTGTGGAGACGAAGGCCCCAGACGGCTACGTGATTGACAGTACGCCTCACCAGATTGAGGTTGAGGAAGGCAAGCAGTCCGTCATTACCATCGACAACTACCCTGAGACCGTCATTCAGGTCTACAAGGTCGATGCTGTCACCAAGGATCCTCTGGCATTCGCTGAATATGAGGTTTCCACCTACGCCGGCAAGGTCGTTGGCTATCTGACAACCGATGAGACCGGCTGGGGCAGCAGCATGGTGCTTGAACCCGGTGAGTACATCGTGAAGGAGACAAAGGCTCCTACCGGGTACTCCATCGATCCGACTGAGCATCGCGCTACTGTGGAGAAGGGCAAGAATACCATCCTCCGTCTGGAGGACTATCCCGACACCGTTCTCCATATTTCCAAGGTCGATAAGGTCACCCGTAATCCCCTGGAGGGCGCTGAGTTCGAACTCCGCTACGATACCGGACACGGAGACTGCACCTACATCGGCACCTACATCACTGATAAGTTCGGTATGATCCATACCGAACCTCTGACTCCCGGTTTCTACATGATTAAGGAAACCGTGGCTCCCGAGGGCTACGACATCCGGACTGAGGAGTACCGCTACTGCGTCAAGGCAGGCGAGTACAATCATCTGGTGGTCGAGGACATTCAGCTGGGTTCCCTTATCGTTCGCAAGATCGATTCCAAGACCGGAAAGCCCATTCCCGGAGCTGTTTTTAAGCTGGAAAACGCTGACACCAGCGACCTTGTGGGTACTCTTGAGACCGACGCCCAGGGCGAAGCCGTGTGGACTGGTCTGAAGGAGGGCTTCTACATTGTCACTGAGACCCAGGCTCCCGAAGGGTACACAAAGAACGAATGCCCGAAGACTGTCAAGGTCGAGTACGGCAAGAACACTTACGTGGATTTCAGGGATGACGAAAACGGAAGTCTGGTGATTATCCTTCAGGATAAACACTCTGGAGACTACCTTATGGGTGGACAGTTCCAGGTTATCCGTATGTCTGACCAGATTCTTGTGTATGACGGAAGCACCGATGTTACCGGCACCATCGTGGTGGGCAACCTGCTCCCCGGCTGGTACGAGGTCAATCAGGTGTTCCCGCCCGACAAGTATTCCATGGTGGATGTTACCACCAAGGTTGAGATTCTGATTGGGCAGCAGCAGACCGTCTACTTCAAGGATGAGACAGCGCAGCTGGTCATCGAGAAGACTGACGCCCTGCATCCCGAGCTGATGCTGGAGGGTGCCCGCTTCCAGGTAAAGCGCAATTCTGACGGCATCGTGATTGGCGAGTACCGTACCGGCAAGGACGGTCTGGCTATGGTGGGCGGGCTGTCTGACGGCCTCTACACCGTTACCGAGCTGGTTGCTCCTGTTGGCTATTCCATCGACGAAGGCCCCAAGACAGTCCATGTGCGGGGCGGCACCGCTGCGCATGTGAACTTCCAGGATACGGCCCTGTCCAGTATCTCCATTAACGTGGTGGATACGAATGGCGAGCCTATCCCCGGCGTCAAGGTCGAGGTTTGGCAGCAGAACGGCAACCTGGTCAACTCCTATGTCTCCGATTCTACGGGCCTCATCATGACCGATAAGATTGCCGCCGGCATGTATGTGCTGAAGGTTACAGTCGTTCCTGATGGGTACGTTATCTCCGGCAACAACACTCTGCTGGATGCGTCCATGCAGGCTACCGTGGAGCTGAAGAATGGTTTCGAGACCACTTTCGAGTTTGCCGTGAAGGGAACTGGCTCCGCAAAAATCATGAGCGTTGACGCCGCCGGCAAGGCGATTGCCGGAATGAAGGTCACCGTCACTACGCTGGAAGGCGCTAAGATTGGCGAGTACATTACCGGCTCTGACGGCTCTGTCGTCGTGACGGGGCTGGATGCTGGCTGGTATGTCGTAACGGAAACCAAGGCGCCAGATGGCTACGCCGGAGTCACCACTCCGAAGAACATTCAGGTCACTGATAAGGGAAGCGTGGAAGTGGTCTTTGAACACAACGCCTTCTCTACCATCACACTGAACACCATCGATCTCAGTTCCCGCCGCCCCATCCCGGGCGTCAAGGCCGAGGTCCGTACCCAGGCTGGCGTCCTTGTTGGCAATTACACCTCCGACTCCAATGGCTTTATCCGTACGGAAAAGCTGGACGCGGGTATGTATACCATCAAGATTACCAGCATCCCTGACGGGTACAGCATCAATCCGTCTTCCACAACCATTGGCGAGTCTCTGCAGACAACCGTGGAAGTGAAGGCAAACCAGGAATTCTCTATGGACGTCGAGTTCGTCCAGCAGGGTTCCATGCACATCTCCAGCGTTGACCTTACTGGTAAGGTGATTGCTGGGATGCAGGTGACGGTCACCACCCAGAACGGCGCTAAGATTGGCGACTACACCACCAATTCCAATGGTCTTGCTGTGGTCAATAACCTCGCTGCTGGCTGGTACGTGGTCACTGTTTCCAAGGTCCCCAGCGGCTATGCCATTGATGCGGATTCCCAGACCGTAGAGATGAAAGCTGGAGCGACCCTCAATGTCGAGTTCCGCTTCAAGGCTATCACCAATATCAACATCACTGCTGTTGACGTGACAACCAAGAAGCCCATCCCTGGCGTGAAGGTCGAGGTCTGGGAGCAGAACGGCGGCATCGTCGGCTCCTATGTCTCTGACTCCACAGGTGTGATTCGCACTGAGGAGCTGCCGACTGGTTTCTACGTGGTGAAGGTTGTTGGCGTACCCGCCGGCTACAAGATTTCTTCTTCCTCCACCATCATTGACACTTCCATGCAGACGACCGTTGAGCTGAATACCAAGGTGGATATCAACATCGACTTCGAGGTTGCTACCAAGGGCAGCGCAAAGATCCTAAGTGTGGATGGCGATGGCAAGGCGGTGGCTGGCGTCAAGTTCTCCATCACCAACGCCCTGGGCGCTCTGGTAGGGGAGTACGAGGTCAACACCGATGGCTCTGTCATTGTGAATGACCTGGCTCCTGGACGCTATACCATTACCGAGGTCAAAACTCCTGACGGCTTTGCCGTAGACGCTGAGACGCAGACCTTCCTGATTACAGCTGGGTCTACGACCGAGGTGACTATCCGGCACAGCGCCAAGTCCAAGATTACCATCAATGCCGCCGACATTGACACTGGGAAGTTCATTTCCGGAGTGAAAGTTGAAATTTGGCATCTGAATGGAGCGATTGTCGGTACGTATGAGACTGACAGCACCGGCTCCATCATCACTGGTAATCTGGCTGACGGGCAGTATGTGGTAAAGATCGTCTCTATCCCTGATGGCTACGCCCTGTCCGCCCAGACTTCTCTGGAAACGACAGTGACCGTTAAGGCCGGCGTATCTGTCAACTGCTCCCTGCGCTTCTCTGTTCTGGGTTCCATGAAGATTGTGGCTGTCGGCGAAGATGGTTCTGCCCTTGCCGGCGTCACCGTGTCCGTGAAGACCAAGGACGGTCAGACTGTTGGAGAGTACACCACTGGCAAGGACGGCTCCGTCATCCTGACTGGGCTGAGTGCCGGCGTGTATGTTGTCACTGAGACTGCTGTTCCTGACGGATTTGCCGGCGAGGCAGCCTCCAAGGAGGTTGAGGTTAAGGTCGGCGCTCAGACTGAGGTCACCTTCAGTCACGCTTCCAAGTCCAGCATCATCATCAGCATGGTGGATGCGTCTTCCCGCAAGCCCATCCAGGGTGTCAAGGTGGAAATCCGTCAGCTGAATGAGGCGCTGGTTGGCACCTATACTTCCGATGTTGACGGTGTAATCAATACTGGCAAGCTTACCGCCGGTTCGTACACCATCAAGGTCATTTCCGTCCCCGAGGGTTATGAACTCTCTACCGCCGGTTCCGTCCTCGACAGCGAGGGCAAGACCACGATTGAGCTGAAGAACAGCCTGACCCTTACCTTCGAGCTGGAGGTTAAGGTCAATGGCTCTCTGAAGATCATGAGTGTGGATAAGGACGGCAAGGCAGTCTCCGGCATGACGGTCACCGTCACTACTCTGGAGGGTACCGTTGTCGGCACCTACACTACTGGCGCTGATGGATCTGTCCTTGCGACCGATCTGGCTTCTGGCTGGTATGTTGTGAAGGAAACCAAGGCTCCCGCCGGGTACACTGCCGCAACGACCGCCGAGCAGCGCATTCAGGTTTCCTCTGGAAAGCAGGCTTCTGTTGCTTTCACCCACGGTCAGGTCTTTGGCCTGCAGGTCACCACGACCAACAAGCAGACCAATGGCAAGCTCGCAGGTGCGAAGTATGAAGTCCGTACCATTGAAGGCACTCTCATCGGCACCTATACCAGCGGCGAGAACGGTCTGTTCTATGTAGACCTGGAACCCGGCTGGTACATCGTGACTCCTGTCAGCGCCCCCAACGGCTTCCAGTTCGTTGACAAGACTGCGAAGAACATTGAGATCAAGGCTGACAAGATTGCCTCTTTCGAGTTCTTTGTCAATCAGATGTCCAGTCTGAGAGTCAAGGTTATCGACGGTGAGACTCAGAAGGGCCTGTATAATGTCCGTATCCAGCTGAGAAGCTCCGAGACGGTCATTAAGGAGTTCTACACTGACAGCGAGGGCTACATCAACCTGGATTCCTCTCTGCTCAGCGGCGGCTACACCATGGAGATGCTTTCTGCACCCGGCGGCTACGTCGTCGATTCCATCCCCCGGAACGTCAGCACCATGTTTGGCGCTACTACCGAGGTCACCTGGGCGCTCTATAAGAGCGGCGGTCAGATTCAGGTTGTGGTCAAGTCCGCTGACGAGAACGCAACGCTTGACAAGCCCGCTGGCTCTGTCCTGCAGGGCGCTGTGTTTGAGATTACCAATCCCGACACCTATCAGGTCGTTGGGCAGATGATTTCTGACGCAAATGGCGTTGCTGCCTCCAATGCCCTGCCTCTGGGCCGGTACATTGTGAAGATGAAGACCGCTCCTGCCTACTATGCTGTGAATGAGTCCTTTGCGGCGGAAGTCCGCCTGAAAGTCAAGGATGATGTGGTGCGAGTGGAGACTACTGTCTCCAGCGTGAGCCTTGACAGCAATATCAAGCTGAAGAGCAACGCCAACATCAAGGCCGGCAACAGTATGCGCGTTGACATTGTTGACGCAAAGAACGCCTCCGATGCGCGGCTGGATAACTTCTATCTGCATATCAAGGTGCCTACTGACGCCGCCCGAATCACCACGTTGAGCACCGGTACTTGGAACAAGTCCGTGTTCTACAGCATTTCCTACAAGACCAACATGCACGATTACCGCTCTCTGGCGAAGAACCTGCAGAGTACGAACGTGTATCAGTATGGACTCAGCACACAGTCTCTGGGCCTGCAGTCTGGTGAGTACGTCACCGATGTCCGTATGGAATTCGGCACCGTACCCGCAGGATTCGCAATCGTTCAGAAACCCGCATATACCCAGTATGTCCTGGCAACCGTCTACAACGGCTACAAGCTGATCTCCCGTGCGGAGCTTGGCGGACAGTACAATACGGTGAATGTGAGTACGAACCACATCGACCCGAACAACCCCTATTCCTCCACTGGCGCTATTGTCATCGTTGGTGGTGACAACGCAGGCTCCTACGGTGGATCCGGGAACAGCGCGGCTGTCTCTGGCAACAGCGGGCAGTGGTCTACAAGCACCGGCTTGTGGACAACTACCGTGTCCAGCAACGTGCCGATGCCGAAGACCCTGCCGAAGACCGGCTATTAAGAGACCTTATCCCAGCAGTCGGTCTCTGGTCTTGCCGGAAAGTTTCCCCAGCCTTCTCCCCATCCCCTTCGGGGGAGGGGAGGGGCGGGGACGCTTCCAGCAGGGTACGTCCCGGCTGTCCTATACCTGTTAGAAAGGAGCAACTGAAACAGTGGTTATCAACAACGTTCGCATTTTTCTTCATCACGGAGAGAGCAACCTGAAGGCGACAGTAACCGTACTCGTCAACAACCAGATCCTGCTCCAGAGCATCCGGATTTTTCAGGATGCGGAGGCAGAGGGCGAGAAATCCAAGCCTTGGGTCTCTTATCCGGTTCAAAAGATGAATAACGGCAACTTCCAGCACTGCATGTATCCATCAAATGCGGAAGCCCGAAAGAAGTTCAACGCAGCAATTCTGGAGGCATATCATAAGGTTTCGGCTGGGGAAGTGGACGGGAATACAGTCGTCTTCTCCGACAGCACGGACCGCCTCCCTTATGCGGTTACCCGCGCATCCGTCTTCCCCTCTGGGCGAAACGCTCATGTGAGGGCAAAGGTGGGTGTGGAGCTGGATGGGGAAATCTGGCTTCGTGGGATGCGCATGCTGGTCCGGGAAAACGGCTCCCTGTTTTTGAATATGCCCCAGCGTCAGATGGGAGAAGGGGAGCGGCATATGGCCTATTTCCACCCCGTCGACCAGGAAGCGAGAAATATCCTTACGGCAGCCGCAGTACCCTATTACGAGGCGGCTCTGTTGTCGAAACGTTAAAAAGTAGGGCCTTTGCCATTCAATTTTGGCAGAGGCCCTTTTTCAAATCCTTTTTCCCAGGAGAGAGATTGGTCAAAAGCTGCACGCATGTAATTTGTCCTTGCTGGCAAGAAAGTGACGCAAGGCACAGATAAAGTCCACTGCGAGAGGAGGAGTCCGAATGGTATTGTTGGCAGTCCCGAGAAGTGAAGCGATTGTCCTTAACGACACAGACGCATCTATTTTGCACATGGAGAATACTGCCACCCTGACTGCGCTTTGCAGAGTTCGCAAGGTGGAAGCCTCTACGGCAAGCGCAGAGCGGCTGCGGGAACTGGACAGACGTATCCAAGTCCTTAAGAGCAAGACGGCAGATTGAAAAAAGAAACCGGGGCAGAATCTGCTTCGGTTTTCTTTGCATGAAGAATGATCTCAAATATTCGATATTTTTCAGGATAACAGCATAATATCCAATACCAAAATATGATCGAAAAAGGAGCTGATTCCATGAAAAAATTTCCTCTTCTATTCCCCCTTCTTTTTCTCTCCATCATCCTCTCCTCCTGTTCACGGCAGGAGATTTCTTCCGACTTGGCTGCAAAGGCTGATTTACTCTGGGCGCAAGTGGAAGCAAGCTGGGAGGAGCTGGAGGAAAAGCCTGCGGGAGAGGCTGGGCATGTTGTCTTTTTCTCTATGTCCGACGGGACATCTAAGGCCATTGTTCGCTATGCCCGGGGAAATACTCTGGCGTCCGCCTGGGACAAGGCCCTGGCAAAAGGGGATTCCGCCATGCGGAAGTTTGGAAAAGAGCCTGTGTGGCTGAAAGTTGATATTGTCAGAGAATGCATCCCATGCTCCGCCAATCTTTTAGCGAACAGGATTGAGCAGGGACTGGATTGGGGCTTTCGGCAGGGGATAGCGTTCGACTCAAAATTTAATGTTGCCTTTTTAGAGGAGGAGCTTAATGGGTCAAGTATCATCAACTATGACCAGGGAGCCTTTGATGCGAAATTTCTCCAGGAGCAGCTTGCCGCTAATGAGCTGGGGTCGGTGAAGCAGTCCCCGGCAGAGTTCTATTTGTTTCGATGCAATGCCTGGTTCTGTGATGAGGACAACGAGGTTTTTGATCTGGCTTACGATGGATACAATCAGGGGCAGAGGATGATTGAGGGCGTAGACGGAGAGTATGCCAGGGAGCTGATTGATGGTTCCGCAAAATATCTGGCAGCAAACGTGAGGGAAGACGGGAGGTTTATTTATGACTATTACCCTCAGTATGGCCTCTCCACGGATAGCTATAATATCATCCGTCATGCGGGTACAGTTTGGTCGATGTCCCAGGCATACCGGTTGTTTCCAAGCGAGGAGCTGCGCAGCAGCATAGTTCGGGCCACCGACTATCTCGTGGACTCCCTCGACTATAATTCTGACGGCGCTGCCTTCCTGAGAGACAGGGAGGGCGAAGAGTATACGCTTGGGGGAAGTGGATTGGCGATTCTGGCCTTCAATGAAGTGCAGGAAGCATTGAATACGAAGAATTACCAAACCGCAGCTCTTGCCCTGGGTGAAGGGATTCTGTTCATGCAGCAGGAATCTGGCTGCTTTAACCAGGTTCTTGATATGGATTTTAAGGTCAAGGAGCAGTTTCGGACGATTTACTATGACGGAGAGGGAACCTTTGCCCTGTGCAAGTTATACAGCATGACAGGCGATGAGAAATGGCTGATTGCAGCGTCCAAAGCCATGGATTACTTTATTGCCAACGACTATGTACTGTTCGGAGATCACTGGCAGGCATATTCCGTGAACGAATTGACGAAATACATCCCAGATAACCAGAACTACTGGGACTATGCCATGGCGATAGTGACGGAGAACAAGAACAGCTTGATTGAGCGGCGGTACTCATCGCCTACTGATTTAGAGCTGCTGATGAATGCGTTTGAGACGTATACCAGGAGACCTGATCGGACGTCAGTTTCTTCGGCGGATTTGGAAACACTGTTTACAGGTATCCGACAGACAGCGAAGAGGCAGACAAATGAGTTCTTCTATCCGGAATTTGCCATGTATGTCCTGGAACCACGGAGGGTTTTGAATACCTTTTTCGCAAGGAACGATTTCCGCATCCGCATCGATGACGTCCAGCATAATATTGGTGGATTGTATCTGTTCCAGAAGGATTATGATGATCTGGTAAGGTGTGGATATGAACGATAATAGCAGGGGCCTTTGCCGAAATTCGGCAGAGACTCCTCTTGTCCCGGGAAATACTGGTTGTCCAAGCAACTGACTGCTCCCACCCCTTACGGAGTGGGATGAAAGCGGCTATTCTGTAATGAGGGGTGAGGGGCGGGAGTGATCAAAAACTCCTGGAAAAGCAGAACTTTTGTTCTTTCTGACGAAAATTTTATAGCCGCAAAAATTTGAGGATATAAGTTTGGCTGTAATCGTGGTGAAAAAAAGAGCATTTTATCAGTATGCCTAAAAAACTTAAACGAAAACACCTTCCAAATCATCCCAGACCCGCTCCCTTGACATCTGCCGTTCTTTTTGCTACAATCGGGACCATCCAAAAAGAACGAGTGTTTCGGGAAGAAAGCAGGTGATGAGATGGCGTATTTATCGAGAGGATCAATAGAGAAGATTGCCCGAAAAACTGTATCCGCATATCAGGGGCTTCCGGGCTGGGAGGGAAAGAAGCAATTTCGGGTGGACCCGGAGGTCTTTGCCAGGGACTTGCTCGGGCTTTCCATGGAGTACCACGTATTATCGCCCGATGGGTCCATCCTGGGGGCGACTTCGTGCGACAGAACTACGCTCCCTATTTTCGATACCCCAGAGGTACTCGATTTTTTTCATTTGGACGGGAGGACAATTCTGATTGAGAAAGATTTAATCGGCGAAGGGGCTAACCAGGGAAGGTATCATTTCACCCTTATGCACGAGGCATGTCACCAACTGTTGGGGCTGATTTTCCCAGAGGAAATGCAAGAGTCAAGGTATCGGGTTCGGTACTATACGGAGGGAGCAGCAGAGGAGGACTATTGGGAAGAGTGGAGGGCGAACACCCTGGCGTTGGCGATACTGATGCCGTTGGAGATGATTCGTCATAACATGGAGGAGTTTGGACTCGGAGAGAAGATTCAAACGCTTAACCGAATATATTTTCCGAAGGTATATGACAACTTTTGCAGGATGGCGGAATACATGGGAGTCTCCCTCCAGGCTCTTTCTATCCGCCTATCCCATCTCGGACTGCTGAAGAACAATTATTTGGAAAATCCGTATCGTATGGTGGATATTTTCCCGGATTGAAGAGGAGGATTGAAAGGGGTAAAATATGGGAAGGTATAGTCTGAAAGAGGCAGATCCCGCCCTGTATGAACAGATATTGCAGGAACAGAGGGAACTGCGTGGAACGTATGCAAGCCGGGTGACGATGGCTCGCCTGTGCCCCTATTGTAATCACAAACTGGAGGTGCTTTGCCGGGGAAGCCATGGCAGTTCATCCATTAAATGTCCAAACTGTAATGAGGAAGTATTCTTCCCTCCGGTTTCGTTCAGGCGAGCAAGAACGCCTGATGAATATTATCGGTCGAACAACCGAAAACTGAATATTAGGCAAGAACGCTCAGCTAGATAAGGTTTGCGCACCGGGAACGATGCTTCCCACAGCCGCCATCTTGTGAGCAGACAAAAGTTTGTGCCGCGGAGCCGCTCAATTCAGTGGTCTCCTGTGCCGCTTGGTCATTTGCTTCGCACTCCAATTTGGAGCGCGTAGAAGCCATGCGCCACGGGAAGCTAATGAATTGAGCGGCATTTTTTCGCCCATTCGTCCCCCTGGCAGGGAACGGATGGACTTATTTTTTTGAAGAAAGAAAGGAAATTTGACATGAAAAACGTGAATATGGTTATTACAAGGGATATGGATTTTGAAAACGTACTCCAGTCTATCATGCCCATGATTCGGAGTATCGCAAGACAGGCGGACGGTGTGTGTGGACTGGAGATGGAGGATGTGGAACAGGAACTTTCCATCCAGGCGTACAGGTCTTGGGAGACGTGGGAGCCGGAGCGCGGGTCGAAATTCAGCACCTATGTTTATGAGACTTTGGTAAAGCAGAAAAATTGCCTGATTCGGACGGCAAAGGCGCAAAAACGTAATGGCGGGGTGACACCTGAGTCCTTGGATAAGATAATTGATTCCAAAGGCAGGGATGGAAAAGAATGCTGCCTGTACGACTTCCTACCTGACCCAAGCCAGGACCCGGAGGAGCAGATACAGTCGAGGGAGATTTGGGAAGCTGTTGAGAGGGCGCTTGATGGGATGCAAGAGAAGGGAAGAAGGGTGGTTATTGCGTTGCTGGAAGGACAGACACAGTTGGAAGTCAGCCGTGCTGCTGGCATTTCTCAGCCTCTTATCAGTTATTACTTAAAGTCCTTTCGGACGAAGGTGCGAACAGAGCTGGGAAAAGGTTGGACAGAGTGATTAGGGCCTTTATATTTCGCGGAGAAATAGCATATAACCCTCCAACCAGTAGCTTAGAAAGGTTTACCATTATCTACGCAAGAAACTGAAAGGGGGATTTTGATGAAGAACCATTTTTCCAAGGCGGAAGAGCAGGCGCTTGCCACCATGAAAGCGAACGACCAGGGAATCGTCAGGGCGCTGTTGAATGGGCAGACACAGCAAGAGGTCAGTTTCACCACCGGCATTCCTCAGTCTGTGGTCAGCTATACACATAAGCGATTCCAAGCAAAAGTGCGGGTTGCGCTGGGGGAGGATTGAGTCTCCGTAATCAAGCAAGGCTCAAAAAGAGAGGAATCGCGGCCTTGCCTGACGATTGACAAAATGCGGTTGTTTTTGGCATAGTATCCAGTAGCAGACATGCACAGGCATAAGAAATTACGGCAAGACCGCACCTGCGGCCTTGCCGTTTTTGTATGGCTGGAATAGCCGATAAGATATATTCAATATCCACAAAGGATGCTGGCTGTAGACTCCAGCGGATACCCCAAAAGCAGCCCTGTTGTAATCAGCTCTACTGGCGTACCGGCCTGATAGTAAAGGAACGGGGGCTTATCGCCACCAAAGGTCTTAATTTCAATATCACATAATTCTTTAACTTGAGCAACGACATATTGAGGGAAGTTTAGCCCAAGTTTGCTGTAAAACTCAAAAACTTTATTGAGGTCAAAATAATCTGTGATTTTCCCTTCTCGGCATATAAATGTGTATAGATAGCCCTTCATGTCTTCTCTACTGCCGCTGCTTTCAATGCCAGCGATAATACCAGAAGAAAGCCCATCTACGATTTTCTGAAATTCTTGTACTGCTTCATCCATTGATGGAAGATCGGGGGAAAACGATGACTTCACGAACTCAACCCTGCCGGCATACAATTTCTTCCCTTTCTGGACAGCCGTATCAAGGTATTTTTCATTAAAGCTCCAACCACCACAGCAATCTAAATTTGCCCAAGAACAAAACGGCGAATCAAATCGGTCAGGGATCAAATCGAACCGATATGAATGGAGGGTGTATCTCTTGCCCTGAAATTCTGAGAATACCTTCACCTGACTGCGCTTTTTGTAATCTTCCCGAACTATCTTAACGCCTTTGGAATTTTGGTGTAGTAATTCGCTCATAGTAATCTCCCATTATTCTTTAATAATCAGCTTATCCAGGCCAAAGAGCGCCGATGTATATTTTTTGACCTTGTACAGACTCTTGCTAGGATTGGACTGTTTGATTATATAATCCTCTTATTCTAAAAACCCTTTTTACATTATATCTTTTTTTGCGCCTCTATGCAACAGAAACCATGCATAGTCGGGAAGGTTTTAAAGTCTTGGCTATTACTATCTGAACAAGGAGCAGATGAACCATGACAGGCGAGGACTGTGTGCCAAGCTGTGCCAACGCATGACCACCAAGCAAGAGTTTAGTCGAAACTGGTTGCAGGGTCAGACTCCTGCCGGCATTCTGGACACGCCGTCGAGCGCAGCATTCAGGGGGCATTAGACTGTGTAGATGTGAGCTTCCAATACACATGCCCAAAAGAGTAATTGTCTGTAAGGACATATATCTTCTTGTTTTTCTCCTTTAGTCATGTTATACTCAAAGACAGCTTGTCCGGTTAGGAGGCCCATATGGATATTTTTCGTGACGAAATCCTGTCTGATCTTCTATTTGCTCCTGAATATCTCCCTGATGTCCTCCAGTGGTTGAAAAAGCAGCCAACGGAGAATGGGCATATAAGTGTAGAGAGTGTCGGGAAGATATTAGATATTCTCAGTTACCCCTGTTGGAAGAAATTTTTTCAAGCATACACCAGGCCATGTGAGTTATCGGACGAAGACCTCGTTGCTGCGGAATATAAATTGCTTACAGAGACAGGGCTTGCTCGGATAGAGTCAGTGAAAATATTGGGTGAAATGCGGAAGAGTTACAATCTTTTCATGACAGAAACCGCCAAACAAATAATTTCCGTGCAAGATCCGTATCAAGTGGATCGGGAGAAGCGCAGAAGGAGTTTGATTCACCTGATTGCTGTTGCTGCGGTCAATGTATATGGTGTCATTGAGAAGGATTTGTTTATCAACCTATTTAACCACTATAGTGAGAGTCCGGCAAGAACAGAATGTTCCAGTGAATTGGCTTCGTTTGATCCTTTGTCGCCGGACGAGCTGGAATCTGCGTTGTCTCCCTATACAGAACTTCATGTGGATGTTCTTCTGGCGGGGAACCATCTGATGAACCGCCTTATAGGCGGCCCAGAAGATATTCCCCTATTCCTCTCGAACGTCTCTTCGGACAAATATTATCCCTTTGCCATGGAACCCCTTCTGAAATATGCAAATCCGGAGTATTTTGAAATGACGCCGGAGATTGCCAACTTTTTATGGCAAATAGAGGAGAATTTTCCTGATATAACAGATGGAGAGAAGCATCTGCTTCAACTCCTTTTCTCTCCCAGCTACCTCTCTGACTGGTCCCAGATGATTGAAGTGGAGCTATGCCCCATGCTAAAACCGCTGTCCGAGGAAACCCAGAGGGAGATTGCCGAGGCATTTGTAAGGGCGAAGCGGTCAGCTCGCTGCTGGAAATTGAGAGGTTACTCCGAAGAGGAGACATCCCTGGGAGGAGAGATGATTGAGGAGGACGTGAGGAAGTTTTTGAGGGTACTAGAGGAGTGTTGACTAAAAAAATAAGGGGAGAGTCAGGAAAATTCCTGACTCTCTATTTTTTGTATTTTTGACTCCAATTTGATATTTTTCAGAACCATCGCATAACATGCTGCGATCTCCTCCCAAAAAAGTTAAATGAAGAAAGGTGTATATTATGAAGATTCAATCGCTTTCCGTCGTTGTTCCCAACAAAAAATGCATCAATGACTGCCAGTTCTGTGTCAGCAAGATGCATACTGACCAGTATAAGAATCAAATGGACGACAATCTGCCGTTCTTTGACCTGTACTTGAAGGACTATCTGGAACGACTGGAGTTCGCCCGGCACAATGGCTGTAATACTGTCATGCTGACCGGAAATTCCGAGCCGCAGCAGAACCGGAAATTCCTGACCTATTTCGGCATGTTCATGCAGATGATGCGCGACCCCTTCCAGTGGATTGAGATGCAAACTACCGGGGCTGGCATCGACCGAAACTATCTCCGGTTCCTCCGCAACCATGTCAGGATAAGTCTGATTTCCCTCTCGATTTCCTCACTGAGTTCATCCCGTAATGCGGAGATTATTGGCTGTCCGAAAAACATGGTTCCTAATCTTGCAGACCTTTCCAGGGGTATCAAGGAGTACGACTTCTCCCTGCGGTTCAGCTTGAACCTGACCGATGAGTTCGACAAGTTTGCTGACGATCCGGAGGCGCTGTTTAACTGCTGCAAATCCCTTTGTGCTGATCAAGTCACTCTGCGCGTCCTCTACTCTTCCTCCCAGACCACTCCCCAGGGGCAGTGGATTCGCGATCATGCTGCCAGCCCCCAGACCATCCAGGCCATCACCCAGCATGTTCTCACGCATGGAGAACTTCTGGGGACGCTGCCGTATGGTGCGAAGAAATACAGCCTGAACGGGATGTCTGTTGTAGTGGACGCTGACTGTATGGCGAAGGACGGAGAAAAAAGGGAGATGTCCGAAGAGACATACAAGTATCTTGTCCTGCAGCCTAACTGCAAGCTGTATTCGCAGTGGGATGATCCTGCGAGCCTGGTTTTTTAGTGTAGGCTGGACATCCAACAACACGGAATGAGAGTTGTTCTGGTCTGTAGGGAGCAGCAAAATGGGGGATCTGGTAATTCCAGATCCCCCAAAAACTAAATGTTGTCGCAAAATTTAGAAAAGGAGACGCTAGATGTCTCACACATCTCAACCCCAACCGACTTTCGCCGGTTGGGGCTTTCTCGCAATGAGCAGGATAAACCTAGAGGAACTTATTTTTTCACATACATTCTATGTGAATCTCAAAAAAACGAAAGAAAGACCCCCTCTCTGCAATTTGCAGAAAGGGGGACGCCTTATTGGGTTAGAATGTTACAAAAGAACCTGCGTGATATGTGGACTCGTCGATCTCATTCTGGTTGTTTTCGAGGGCCTCTTCGAGTCCGTACCCGATGCGGTCCAGCATGCTGCCATCAAAGTCATCCCGCCATTTGATGATCATGTTGTCTTGGATTTTAAGCATGAAGACCTCCTTTTGTGGTTAGCAGAATGTCGTCCCAGAAATGCTGACCAAGTGGCCCCACCAGTCAAAATCCTCAGAAAGTCCAAGTTGCGACAAGGTGGCATTTTCCTTGAATTCGTCCAGAAGCTCTTCCGGTGAGGCATACGCCATCTTGAACATCTCTGTTGCACGGGCAGCCGGAATGAAGCGGATCATGTCATCGGAATAACACTCCTCGATTGGATTTACTGCCTTTTCCGGGTACAGGGTTGTGATTTCCCCGTCAAATGCGGATGCAAAGCACCCATCCTCAACATCCTCCAGCCAGTCCAGGTCGTAATAGTCCTCCGGCAAACTGCCATCCCGAGCTGCTTTCGCAAATTCGCTCGGGGAGAGGGCTGCGACAGAATCAGGGACACAGTTGTCTGCCCGATCTGACGCCAGGGCAACATATGCGGCGATTTCTGCGTCCAGCAGGAATGCCGCATCCTCGACCATAGGATAATCTCTCGTTGACATTGTTCTGTCCTCCTTAAAATTTTCTGATCAGAGACACCAGTCGGCTTTTGGCTGCCGCATTGATCTCATTGACCTTTGCCGCTATCTCACAAACCTCCTCATAGGAGAAGTGAGAAAGTATATCCAGGTATTCGGGGTTCACCTGAATTGCTTCGATCCGCCGGCCCGGCACGCAATATTGGGTAAGGAATCCCTTTTTGCACGCCGTGTCAATGGTCTCGTTCCAGAACTTGCACGATGGCGTCCAGTCAATTCCCTGGATGCTCCAAATGGAGCTGCTGTCGTCGAACTTCTTCAGGATTGCATCCAGATCTACTTCCATTCCCCATGCATCCTCCAGGTAGAGCTGGGTTAAGGAACATTTGCGCTCAACATACCGCTTTACATCCTGTTCGACCGTCTTCTCGTAGGCTGCACCCTCCCAGATATGCTGATCGGGAGCCCAGTCATATGTGACTTCTGTAATGCGAAGGAAGCACTTCTTCTTCGTCCCAATAGAAGGATAGTCTTTGATTGCAAGGTAGCGACCTCGACCGGGGTGATTGATGAAGAAAACTTGGGTATCAGAGTCCTTCTTTTCCCAGGCCCAATCTAGGAACTTTTTCATGTCCGGCATCTTGTAGGGGACCATTTTCCCAGTCAGAAAACCATAGGTGTCAAATTCCTTGGAGATGGACACGATAGCCTCGCCCATATCCGCTCCGACGAAGGAGCGGTCAGGAAAAAACATCTTTCCCTTGTGTCCGGTTCCTTCCCACTCTGGATGTGCATTGACCCGGGCGAAGGGGCGTCCTTTGTCATCCAGATTAAAATACACCTGGAATTCATTCTCCAGAGGTTCAATCTGCTCCGTATTGAGATATCCCCGCTGCAAGTCTACATGGCTGAATTTGAGGCGAGCAGCGGCTTCCAAAGCTTCTTCCGAAGTCAGGAACCAACTGGTGAACCCGTCTCCGTCTGCGTTGCAGGCGCGCCGTAGGACATCCTCAGACGTGGGTTGTGTACCGGTGTACAGAATGCGCTCTTCCTTTATGGAGCAACCTCTGTAATAGGTCCTCAACACGTCGCAGGCCCAGCCGCGGCAAATATAGACGGTATTGCTTCCAGATTGGCAGCCATCATACTCGGCATCGACAATGCGGTACACCTTTAGTTCTTTGATTTTTTCCATCTTCACTTTCTCCTTTTTTTGTAGCCTTTGGGGGTTCGTTAATTCTTTATATGAAAACACTGAAAAAAATATAAAGTCTACTTGATATTTTCCGGCGAGACGCTTTTACTGCCGGCACGAGAGATGTTTTTGTAGGAAGAACTTTTGAGAATATTTGATATTTTTTGGTGAGAATACATAACATTTCTGTTATCAACACCCTCCACTAAATCAAAGATTTGGCGGCGGGTATCTTTACTGTATCTTTATCCTCCTATGGCGTGGATAAAATACTAACAACTTTCTTCTTTATAGAAATTGGTATATTTGCATACCATAGCTCAACCCAAATACAAAAGGTTTGTTTCAAAGGAGAAAAAACACAATGAAGACGAACAAATTCAATCCCGTCCTGGAGACAATTCCCAACAAAAGCTCCTACTCCCCATCCGCCCTGTTTGGGCACTCCATCCGGATGATGCTCGACAATTCTGCCAATGCGGAAGTGCAGTTTCAAGAGCCGAAGGATGGTGGGGTGCTTGACGTTGTGATTTCTTGCTCTGAGGGGTCTCGATGTCAGGTAGTGTGTCATATCCAAAAGGACTCCCTGAACATTGATTTTTCCGCCGCTGATGAAAAGGCACCGGCCTCAAAGGCTCAGTTTCCTGCGCCCGTCCTTCGTCCTGAAGAACTTAAATCTGTCCGTATCCCGACCGACGAAGAATGGGATGCGTTCATGGATGTTACCGGTGAAAACAATGACTTAGCCAATTGGAAAAACATCTATTCCTGGACTCTTGGCGTCGGTAAATTGGCGTCGAATCGTGCGGTTCGGGGGTATCGCTTGGCCCGCAGCTGGGGCGGCTACAATGCAACGAATCGGCACGTGAGCGTCGGTTTTCGCCCCGCCTTTGAACCTCTGAATCCTGACAGTCTGGTAAGCGGACAGCGGGTTGTTGTCGGCACATTGTATATGGATGGAAAGCCTGTCGCTGTCCCTAAGAATCCAGTGTGTGACGGAGACATTTTGAACTACATTCCTGGTGCCACGTTGGAGATGCGGGAGGCGTTGGACGATCCAGATTTCCAGGTGCAGACCATCAAGGTAGGGGATATTCTCGTTTGCGACAGAAACCTGCTGAAGATGATTTCCTGGATCGACATCGAGAACCAGGGCTTCTACCCTGGTGGCGTTGCCGATGACTGCAAATATTGCTCTGGTAAGACCCGCATGTCCTTCCGGTGTGATGTCCGGACTCTCCGGGATGATGGTATTGTCGAGGATATCCCTGTTCCGTCTATCCGCTGTCCTTACTGTGGCAGGATTCTGGAAAAGGGCGTGAGCTGATGTCTACGGTCTACATTGAAATCGATGAACTTGCGGTGAACGCACTGGTTGCTGCGCAGAAGTACGGGCGGAATTTCGTATCCTACAAACTGATGGAAGACTACGGATTTCGTGTTGTTGAAATCCTGCACAATAAAGGTGTCACCGCCATCCTGCTGCTCTCCAGAGACCGTGCCAACGAGATGCTTCAGCGTAAGGCCGACTTGTTCGAGGAGCAGACGGTCGATGGGGAGAGGGGAATTTCCCTCCGAAACGGGAAGACAATCCACAATCTGATTGATCGACACATGGAACACCAGTCGCTTAGATTCCTGATGGCGTTCCGCGACGTCCGGGCGATGTCTGTGTTCGAGAATGCGCAGGAATGCGCAGGAGGCAAAATGTCCACCGGACATTAAAATCATCTGATTAGAAGAGCAGTTTTGGAAACCCAGACTGCTCTTTTTTAGACGTCGAATCTTTGTAGCGAATAGCGGCCCGGGGTGCCGTTGCTGCCGGCATGAGAAGTTTTCAACGGCAGAAGTTTTTGAAAATATTCGATATTTTCTAGGGAAAAAGCATACTATAGACAAATGCGCCGTAAATCCAACCTCCGTTAGGCGCATAGTAACTCAAAATAGACCCAGACAAAGGGTGAACACAAAAAAGGAGCCAATTTTTATGAAAAGATATATTGATACCTATTATGATTTGACCTGCAGCGTTTGTGCAAAATCTCGTAGCACTGACTATGAGATGGGAATGGAGACTAGAAAGGATATACTGCTCAAGCACGCTCATTCTGAGGGCTGGCAATGCATCGATAAGCTTCTCTGTCCGGATTGCGTCCGCCGAAAGAGAGAGGGGGAGTGCTGATGCGCAAACTCAGCCTCATTCTCCCCTTCATTCTTCTCCTTGCGCTCTCCTCCTGTGCGGGGCCGGTGGTGATGGATAAAGTCTTTGTGCAACATTGTATTGGATGAGCATTTCTTTTTCAGAAAAACTATGGTACAATGGTTGAGTCCGGAACGCCTGTCGTAACAGTCAAATGAGCGATCTGTGCCATTTCCTGGATGTTTTCGGGAACTGGCAGAGGAGTGAATAAGACGAGTGCAAATCTGCCATAGTTGACGGAACTTTCAATCTAAAAAAAGGGGTAATTTTATCATGAAGAAGAGTGAAGTTAAGATTGGCGGTATCTATTCCAATGGGAAGGGCCGTATTCGCAAGGTGGTCGACATAGGGCCGCAATATAAGCTCTATGATGAGCAGGAATGCCTTGAAAATTTGCGATATGAAATTGTTCATGACGGCTCAAAGAATAATTGTACCGCTGGTGAGCAAGGTAATATGACCGTAGCCTCTTTTGCCGCATGGGCAAAGGAGAGAATTTAGCCAGAATTTAACCCTTGGAAGGATTCATCCTTCCAAGGGCCTTTTTTTGCTATTGGAGATTTGTGATGGGACAGATAGATAGCTCAGGACGATCTCTTGCGGACACAGAATACTTTGTGAGCCACCCTGCGGCTAAAGCCGGGGACTTCGGGATCAAGTCCCTCTTCTTCTTTCCACTCGACGGTACGTTAGCCACGATTTTCGACCGTGCGACCTAGAATGACAGGCATTAAAAGGGGTTCTATGTTTCCAACAAATTGTGTAAACATACGTGGCTATCTAGTCACAAAATGTTCGAGAATCATGATTTTGGAAAATTCCTGAATCCATTCGATATTTTCCCAACCAAACGCATAATATCGAGAGACTAACAAACCGTATCTCCTGCCTCAAAAGACCTCCGCCCAGTCTTATATGTCTGTAGGGACATTGATGGGAGGAGGGCGGGGGCGGAAGGAGTAGAAAGGAAGGAAAAACATGAAACACAAGAATGTTGCGAGAAGCCTGAGAGAACAAGGATACCTATGGGAGAAGGGCGGTGACTTATGAGAAAATATATCAAAGAAAATTCTTTCTTTATCTTCATCATTCTCATCTGCCTTCTCTTCAGCCTCATCTTAATAGGACGCCGCTGGAGGACAGAGTCCGCTAATAAGGCTTACAACATCATACTTGACTATGAAGAGCTGGAGCTGATGGCAGAGCAAAGCGAACGAGATACTGTCTGGTGGATGAATCAATTTCAAGACATGGGGATCAATTACGTGGGGTTGATGGAAGAAAACCTGACTTCTCTGACAAAAGACCCCGCTGCCGATGTGTCCACTCTATCCATGAGTAAAGTTATGCAGGATCCCAATTGGAAGGATAACTATCCGGAGCCGTTCGTTAGAGAAATTGACAAGCATGGCTATGATCGCTATGATATCATCGTGGAAGCGTCTGGAGCTGCCGCCGAATTTGTTGCCAAGGGATTAGAAGGGAGATTGGGAAAGCCATTTATTCACTATGAGGAGACCGATCCTATCCGTATCCATTTGGATGGAGAAAAGAAACACTATTTCCTCCTGGATGGCAGCATTAACGATGCTCTATACGCCAATAGTCCACAATATGTTACAGATATGCGAAGGGGATTTGCGTCCAGTACAGAAATTGAATCCTCGAAACTGCTGTATATTCCCCTTGGGTTGATGCCTGAGAAGGTTGCGCTGATTCAGGATGCTGGGCTGGAGATTGTGCCCAGGACGGTGACATACGACGGCTACAATGGAGCCAGGTTCGCCGAAGACGTACTGGACGGGTATCAATCCTTTGGTATCCGTCCGAGATATATCCTTGCCGGCGGAGAAGCAGTGATTGGTGCTGACGCCAAGGAGGACAATCCACTCTGGAGCTATATTGCGGAGAATAACATCCCTTTGGGACTTATCGAAACGAGCGTCCAGCGCGAGCATGTCAAACAGACGGGTTTAATTGAGATGGCAGAGGGTCAGAGTTATAATGCAGTCCGGGTCTTTTCCATGTGGGACTATGTACAGAACCGGTATGCTTATTACGGCTATGAGGGACCCGAGGAAATTGTCAACGAATTATACCGGGCCATCACCGAACGAAACATCAGGGTGGTATATTTCAAGCCAATCAAACAGCATGACAGCTACTTTGCCTATGTCACCGACCCGGGCGTCTATCGGGACATGTTTGAGAGTCTGGACGCAAGGCTTGCTCCCCACCACATCGTCCGAGGGGAAGCTCGTTCTATGGAGAATATCCAGTATCATCCCGTGTTCAGTCTGCCCATGGGTATTGCTGCGGGAATTGGTGGGGTTATGCTGCTGGCGCTGTTGCTCTCTCTGAATAAGAGGATTCAATTCATCCTTGCTGCTGGAGTTACCTTCGGAGTTATGGCGTTCATCATCATTGTACCCAATACCTCCCGGTTAATTATCAGCTTTGCCAACGCTGGCATTTTTGCCAGTCTCGCTGTGGCATTTTTCCTCCGGTCGGCAAAGTCCATCGGGCAATCCCTGTCGGAGACGAGCAGAGTCCGGGAGATAGTGGTGAAAAGCGTGGGTACGCTGGATGGAGCATTGCTTATTGCCCTTGCTGGAGCCATGCTGACCGCCGCTCCGCTATCCTCCACTGAATACATGTTGGAGATTGGTATTTTTCGCGGCGTAAAACTGGCACAGATGCTGCCTCTGGGAATGTTCTGCCTGCTGTTCCTGGCGTCCTTTGGGCTTTTTGAGAAGGAGCGTAGAGAGGATAGGCTCCAAATGAAAGATTTCGCCGGCATCCTAAATTGGACGATCCCAGTATGGGGCTTCTTGCTACTGGGAGTCCTGTTCATGGCAGGGAGATACTATCTTGCCCGTACTGGGCATGAGACGTCTGTAACTGTCTCTTCTGCGGAACTCGTCCTGCGCAACATTCTGGAGAATATATCCTATGCCCGACCGAGAACGAAAGAATTTCTGATTGCATTCCCCTGTATCATGCTGACGGTTTATGCCTCAGTTCGACGTATGCCATTCTGGGTGGGCCTTTTTGGCCTCGCCGGCACAATAGGGATGGCTAGTGTGATTAACACGTTTGAGCATATTCGGACGCCGCTGTATCTTGGCTTTATGCGTACCGCCGGATCCCTCGTTCTGGGTACATTGCTAGGAATGGCGTATATTTTTATATTTGAATTTTTGTACAAAATGGCGCAAAGAAGCCAGAAAGGGAAGGAGAATACATAATGTTAAAAGAACAAAAAGATAAGAGTATTTCACCGAGAGTGGCTAAAGTCTGCTTTCAAGCGGTATTTTTGCTTGGCATAATCTTGCTTGCGGTTGTTGTCAGATTTCTCTCCAATGACATCAGCCGGCAGACGAATGAAAAGCAGCTCTATCAGTTCAATCTGGCTGTCCCTCCGTCACTGCGGCAAACTGACTACGCAGATGTGGTGAGCATTGCTGATTATCCCAGTATGTATTTCAATGCGGATGATTATGCCATAATGTGGCGCTTTGCCGATACTTATAATATTGACAAGTTTCATATCCGGAACCTTGTCACAGGTGGCGATAGCAGACGCCTAAAAACTTTTCCGGACAGCTTAAAGCAGATTGATAGTTATATCAAGCAGAATGACATCTCAAGCGAGGACGCCCAAAATGCTATCAATTATATTTTGTCGCAGCAGGCAGGAGATATGCCCCAACAATTTGCATATCTCGTGGGTTAATACCATTAGCTGTGAGAACCCCGCCCCGAATGGGGAAAAAAGTTAGATGTAGGTGTCATATTTTTTGTAAGGGAGGTGCTAACTCATGATAGAACTCAGAGGGCAGTATAATGCCGCCAAGGTATTTACGGACAACATTGACCGGGACGGTATTTCGCAGATTATTGCCATGATGAATCAAGCATACATGGCCGACAGCCGGATTCGCATCATGCCGGATGTACATGCCGGGAAAGGTTGTGTCATTGGGACGACCATGACAATTAAGGACAAAGTCTGTCCGAATCTAGTTGGGGTGGACATCGGGTGCGGAATGGAGACTGTGAGGCTCCGGGAAACGGAAATTGATTTGGAGAAGTTGGACGATTTCATTAACGCCGAAATCCCGTCTGGGTTCGATAATCGAACCAGTCCTCATGACTTGTCCAAGAAAATCGACCTCTCCAAGTTGTGCTGTGCAGACAGGCGGGAAATGCTGGACAATTATTATTGTTCTATCGGCAGCCTGGGCGGAGGAAATCATTTTATCGAGTTGGACAGGGATGATTCTGGCAGTCTCTACCTTGTCGTCCATTCTGGCAGCCGCCTGCTGGGCGGGAAGGTTGCCAGTTATTATCAGCGGGAGGGGGCCAGGACACTGACCAAGGAGGCGCAGGTTGAGGCCATCGAGAAGATGAAGGCTGCTGGGCGGCAGGCGGACATTCAGGGAATGCTCAAATCCACAGATTTTAATGTCCCGAAAGACTTGGCATACGTTACAGGGTCTCTCCTGGAGCAATATCTGAACGACATGAAGATTGCTCAGGAATTTGCTGCCCTGAACCGGCAGGCAATTGTCTGTGATATTGTTAAGGCGTTTGGGCTTCATGTGGAGGAACAATTCACTACAACCCATAATTACATCGATTTGGAGAACAATATTCTTCGGAAAGGAGCCGTCTCCGCACAGAAAGGGGAGAAGATCTTGATTCCGATGAATATGCGGGACGGGTGCCTGATTTGTTTGGGCCGTGGTAACGAGGATTGGAACTGCTCCGCTCCTCATGGAGCTGGACGACTTTTGCGACGAAGTGATGCAAAAGAGCTGCTGGATTTGGAGGAGTTCCAGATGGAGATGGAGGGCATCTATTCTACCTCCATTGGCCTCAGTACCCTGGATGAAAGTCCTATGGCATATAAGCCCATGGGAGGAATTCTGGAAGATATTCGTCCCACAGCCTCCGTTCTGAAAATTATTCGCCCCGTTTATAATTTCAAGGCCCACTGATAAGAGAGCCGACAGGGAAGAGCTTGCGAGTAGGGTCTTTCAAAAGTGAGGTAGGTCTGAAACATGCACACATTTGATGAGGTGGCTAGGTACCTGGACGATATTGTGGATGATCTTCCCGACTATATTCCCCAGTCTCTTCCTGGGGGAATCTTCCTGATTCCAGAAGCGAAACCGCACCCCAATCTTCCGTTTCCACAGTATATGGTGCTGGGGGAGTATATCCGGGATCCGCTGGGGGCGCATATCCACGTATACTACAATTCTGTCATGGCAAAATACGCCGATGCGAGCGTAAAGGACATCCAGGAGGCGCTCAGAGAGGTTATCCTCCATGAATTCCGGCACCACTTCGAGTTCAGAGCGGGCTGCCAGGACTTGGATATCGAAGACCAGCAGTTTGTGGCAGACGCAAAGGAAAGATTGTAGCAAAACAAGAATTCCCCTCTCCTGGGCCTGATTTTAGGGCAGGAGGGGGAAGTTTTTTAGGGACTGGTCCGGCAAGGGTCAGCGTTTTGTATTCCCAACCGACAAAGTCGGTCGGGGTTGTTCAAAAAGAAACTTTTTATACTTTCGAATTGTTTTGCATAATACTTTTCAACCATAGACAAAAGAAGAAGGCAAAAAACAGGGTAAAATAAAAAAGGAGGATACTCTATGAAGTACCAATTCAGAACAGACATTGAAACAAAAGTCCCCACCTGTGCCCTAATCGAAAACTACCAGGATCTGAGTATCGCCATCCAGAACGGCGACTGGGACCTGGTTGAAGTAGTCGCCGACTGTCTGGCGGATACCATCAATGACTATACGATTGTTCCGGAGGGCCTGCATATCAAGCCCAGCGGATCGTCCATGGTTTTAATGAGTGAAGAGTCTGGGGTTATTGTGGGAGAAGACGGGGAGGATATCCGGTGCATTGCCGGCGTTCCTGTTTCGGATGCCTTGTGCGGGGACTATTCCCAATGCCCTGACTGCTTCTACAAAGAGTCCGGCTGCCGCCCGGAAATCGGTCGGGTGCGGCTGAGAGAGGGAGAAAGGGGAGTATTCGACACGAAAAACCCGATGCCGTCCCTTATGCTGTTGGATGAGCTAAAAAAGAGGTGCATTGCGGGAGGTGACCGATTCAATGGATAAAGGAATAGACTATGACGTTCAGACCACAGTAATTTTCAAACTGGATTTTGATGGATCCGGCAACTTCAATGTGTTGCTGATCCCGGATATACAGAATCAGTTTGTGAATCACGTTAAGGAAGTCTATGAAAAGGACGAAACCCTGGGCGGCGGCTATGTTTCCAGCGATTTGGATTTCTACTTTGATGGATGCCTGGTACGGCTGGAATATACCTTTCAATGTCATGACGAAAACGAGGCTGAAGCGAAGAGCTTCTCCACCTACAGTGTACAGTGCGTTCAGGAGGCACTGGAGGAGTTTGGCTGCAAGATCAGGAAAATTGAATGTAAAGCTGAGGAATCAGACATGATGTGGCTGGATCGGCTGGAGGATGCGATTTTCGGATAAAGGACGATGGGGATACAGAACAGGGTAAAACAAAAGGAGGATGCTTTATGAAATACCAATTCAGAGCAGACAGTGAAACAAAAGACCCCACCTGTGACCGAATCGATAAGGACTTCGGACTGAAAGAACTCCGATTCCTCGTTTCCCATTTGGGGCCAGGCGATATTTCCGATGACGATCTTGGTCAAATGTTGACATTGGTGCGGAGAGGTTCCAGCAGAGACATCGACCCGGTCTTCCAGACTGGAAACTTCCGCTGCTGGCTGGATCGGTATGTGTTAAAGAACTATTTCCGGGTGGAGATTTCTATTTTGGATCCAGCGCATCCGTTCCCCTCCCAAAAGGAACTTGGGGAAATTATGAAACATTATGGGATATACGGCGAGGCACGATACTTCATCATGTACGGAACCAACAAGGTTCCCACAACAATTTCGCTCTCCGTGGCAACGGATGAGGAGATGAACCCTATCACAAAGCCCCTCCCGCTCACTCTCAGGCAGGCCCGCGTCCTTGATTCCAGAGCTAAGGGTTGGTCATACATGGATATCGCTATGGCTGAAGAATGCAGTGTGGACAAAGTTATTGATACCTTGATGGCGATTCTCATCAAGTCCCGTCAGTACGGGTTCCGCCAGATTTGGCCAGAAGAGATGGAGATGACTTTCTCTGAGGATGAATATGCCAAGGCAGTGAAGCTACCGGAGGAAAAGGAAGGGAAGGAAGCTAAGTAATGGATACTATTCAGTATACGATCGAGGAACTGTGTCTCTCCGGCGCAGTCGGCGTTGGTAACTGCAGCAAATCCACGTTATACCGGTATGTCCGGCAAATCAACGAACGGTTGGAGCGGGAGAACTACGATTGGCGAGTAAAAGCAGATGCAAAGGACATGACTATCATTGTAGTCTGACCCGACGATTTTCCCAAAAGACAACCCCCTCTCTTTTCACGTTTTGGGAGAAGAGAGGGGGATTTTTGTGGGGATTATGAGGTATTCAAAGCCAAGAATCCAGGGGGATGTTTCCTGGCGAACCTCGTAAAAATCCCCGGTCTCTTCCCATAGTAGGAAAAGACAGAGGATTTTGCGGATGGCGAAGAGGGAGGGATTCGAACCCCCGGAGCCTTTCAGCCCGTCGGTTTTCAAGACCGACACCATCGACCGCTCGGACACCTCCCCGTATGGCAGCCGCAGATGGAATCGAACCACCGCCTCCAGGGTCAGAACCTGGCGCACTAGCCACTATGCGATGCGGCTATATATGAACTCCGACTCCCAGGCAATTCCCATGCCGGCCCAGAGAATACTGGGAGATAGGAGTTCTGTGGTACCTTTGATTGGACTCGAACCAACAACCTTCTCCGTATGAAGGAGCTGCTCTGCCAACTGAGCTACAAAGGCATATTGGGGTGGACGGCGGAACTCGAATCCGCGACCTCCTGGGCCACAACCAGGCGCTCTAACCCAACTGAGCTACGCCCACATGGCGACTATGATGGGACTCGAACCCACGGCCTCCAGCGTGACAGGCTGGCGCTCTTCGCTACTGAGCTACATAGCCATAATGGCGGCTCCTGCAGGGTTCGAACCTGCGACTTTCCGGTTAACGGCCGGACGCTCTACCAACTGAGCTAAGGAGCCATAATGGCGACTACGAGGGGACTCGAACCCCCGACCTCCGGCGTGACAGGCCGGCGCTCTTCGCTACTGAGCTACGTAGCCAAATATTGGCGGTTCCTGCAGGGTTCGAACCTGCGACCTTCCGGTTAACGGCCGGACGCTCTGCCAACTGAGCTAAGGAACCGTATGGTAAAGGGGAGGGTATTTACCATCAAAGCTTGCAACCTCCTCAGGGAACCCCTCTTTGATTATCCGGCATATGCGCACTTAGCCGGCCCTTCTGGCAAGGGCGAGGCGATTCGAACACCCGTCAACGGTTTTGGAGACCGCCGCTCTACCAATTGAGCTACACCCCTATATTCTGAAAAGAAAAACTACGCCAGCCTTTGGGTCTTACCCATTGGCTGACGTATCATGCATGCATATCTAGTGAGACAGATATTCAATCCACCTCACCCTGTCACCAAACAGGGATTTCTATGCAAACCATACTTTGCCAAGGGCGCAACGAACCGGGACTGGTGCATATCTGACCAATCCTGATGATTCATATTCTGCCGAATGAAGCAAGTACGCAGCATATTAGTGATCTCCTTTCTGGTGAAGTCTATGGACCTATTGTAGATCGGTTTTCTCAAAATGTCAAGACCTATTTTTAATATTTTTTTGTCTCCGTGCATAGTATATAATGAATAGGACGCCGGTAAGGGTAATAGGAATATATATGGGCTTAAATTTCCTCACGGATGCAATCCTCCTTCCTAAGACTGATTCGTATAGGGGGAAACCGTGGAAAGTATTATAAGGATGAAGGTCGCAAAAGTTCCTTGCGTTATTCGATATTTTTTTAGACAAACGCATAATATAAAGAAATCATAACAAGGAGGAAGTTGTCCATGGCTGAGCAATTTGCCGCTTTTTCTGCCTGGGTTCAGATCAAGACCGGGACAGTCCCATACATATCCCTGCTTTCTATTCTACCGAAGGATATCTTCCAGTACATCCTCATCGGTACTGCCGCTATTCTTCTTCTGCTCGTTACCCTCCTTCTGGTTGGGATTGGAAGGGGGATGAAGAAGGGGATGAGGCAGAGGGCGATCCGAAAAGCGTTTGGAGTTACTGACTTCAAAAAATTTCAGACTCGCCGCATGGGCCGCCCAGGGTCAAAATATTATACTGACAATGGCTCCAACTGCTTTGAAATCGTTCTTCCTCACTGGAAGTTCGCTAATGAAGACGGCAGCAGACAGAATCGCCGAGTCAATAAAGTCATCTGGGAGGAGTGCCGTCTGTGGCTCCATGACGGGCAAAAGACCTACGTTCTGACCACCAGCGACCCATACGACATGATTTATCTGGTCCATACTCTTCGAGATAGGGGTGTTGACGTTGCTCCCTGCGCCCAGGAACTGGATAAACAGGATCAGCTTGAAAAAGCGAAGAGAGACCCGGAGGTTGTTCTGGGTGAATTGCTGGAGAAGTGCGAGGGGGAAGAAGATCGGTTTGCTGAAATCTGCCGCCAGCGCATGACTATCCGAGGCATGTCTCTCACTGACGCTCCGGGTAACAACAATGGCATCCAGTTCTTTTTCCGTAAGGACTCCCAGCCGGTCACCGTGCGCTGCCAGCTTGTTTCCAGGGATTATCTGGTTGGAATCGAGGAAATGAAAAGGGTGAGAGAGGGGGCATCGGCATTGTTTGCTCCTTCCTGCATGTATATTACAACTGGACAGGTGTCCGTGGCGGCGGCAGGGTTCGCTTTGACAAATGAAATCAATATCGTTGCCAATGACCAGTTAGTGGAGATACTGGAAGAGAATAAACCCGTCCCGTCGGACAAGGCATACACTCGCTGGGAGTTGACCAACGAGGATCTGAAGAATCTACTCTCTGAGGATTTGCTGTCCAGAATTTTCTGATACGAGAGAGCGCTTCTAGGCGAGGCGCTCTCATCTCTTTCAGGGACTGAACTACCCCCATGGCTCAAACTAGCTGCTTTACGCTGTATTTGCTAAAAGAGTACTTTTCCAACACGATTCTCTTCATGCCGGTCCCAAACAAACGGAGAATGGAAGATTCTATGATGAAATTTTCCTACAGATATTCAGCCTCTTGTGCAAAAAAAGGAGGGAAGCGCTTCGTAAAGAAACGCCTCCCCCAAAAAACGAGTTTGTTAGCAAGGATGAGGGCAAGTATCACAATCGTACCGATGCCACGCTCCGGTATCGTCCTGATACATACAGTTGTCAGCTCCCCAGCAGGCAACGTAGTGCGCTAACGCTTCCGGGGAACCATCTTCCAGGTTGTCTACGGTATAAGAACCATCCTTTGCGGTTGCGACTCCAGTTCCGTGGCCGCGATCTTCGTCTGCATAGGACCAGGTAAAGTCTACATCCGGAAAATCCTCGTGAAGGGCGGACATGATAGGAACAGGCTCGCTCCAAGCGGTTGAAAACCTAATCTCACGCTTTTCCCAATCCACACTTGTCTCGCTGGCATTCCACTTGGTACCCCAATGTTCGCAACACCAGTCGTACCAATTCATGGCTCCGTACTTCTGGAGGTTTTCGTAGCTCTTCTGTCCCAGCCGAAACAGCCTGCTTCCATCTTCTGTCTCAATGTACTGCATCAGAGCCATGGGACTGAGCAATTCGCCCCAGCCGGAGTTCAGACTTTTCCTGATTCGCTTAGGGAATTGGGCGACGTCATACCCCTCTTGCCCCTTGAAATAATTCATCTCCGGAAGGAAGGGGTACCCCCAGTAGGAGTCCTTCTGCATCTTCAGCGTACCCTTTACAAGTTCCTTCAGCTTCTCCAACGCCTGCTCCGCAGTGGGAGAAATTTCCTTTCTGGGGGAAATCAGTGCGGCAATGGCGTCGTACTCCTGGCGGCAAGCTCTCCAGTCGCCCTCTGTGAAGACATCCTGGAATGTTATGGCGTCCAGAATTCGACTCTCCATCATCTCAGGGAATTCCAGGACGGCCTTGTACAGAATCACACCTTTGTCGGAGTCCGAACTGCTTTCGATATCGAGGTCTTTCGGCATGGGGATAAGCGCGTTAAAATCAAAATTGACATGATTACTCTCGCACGCCCGTCTTGCATTTGCGGCGGAGACAAATGCGTTTGATTTTTTCCGGCTATCCCTCCGCAGCATCTTCAACATGACCGCTTCGAACCTCTCCTGCGGGACATTCTGCCCGATTTGAATGATATTACGCGTCCAGTTAGGCATAGTATATTCTCCTTTTTACATAAAAATCCTTTGTCATAAAGGTTAGAATATACTATGCGGTTACATTAAAAATTATAAAACATACAAAAGCAATTTTATATGCGATATCTTATATAGTTGGAGTAAAAAATATTGACGAATCGTAAAAAGTCCCATATAATGAAGTAGAAAAAACTTTACATTTTTTAAGAAAAACAGGGGGTGCTTCTATGGAATATAACAAGCCGGTTTCGAGTCTGAAGCCTGGTGACGATATTGAAGGGTTTTACATCCTGAAGAATGCGGCGAGCAAAACATCCTCTTCAGGAAAGCCTTTTTTATCTGGGTCTCTTTCTGATAAAACGGGCAGCATTGATCTGAAAATCTGGGACTATCCAGGCCCGATTTCCTCCACGAATGAAGGCTCTGTTGTGAAAATCCGAGGAAATGTGGATTCTTACAGAGGTTCACCGCAACTGGTAGCATCAAGGATAAGGCTGATACAGGAAGGAGATCGCTTTGATCCTGCCGCCCTTGTTCCCGTTGCTCCTATTGACGCAGATGCGGCCTGGACGGAGCTTTTGGCTGCAACTGCCGCTATCCCTGACAAGGATTACCGAGACATCTGCCGGTGGATGATTGAAAAATATGGAGAAAAATTCCGGGCTTTGCCTGGAGGGAAGAGCGTCCATCACAGCTTTTTAAACGGGCTTCTGATGCACACGCTATTCATGGCCCGTACGGCGCAGACAATGGCAGACTTGTATGTGGGAGTTGTAGACCGAAGCCTTCTGGTCGCAGGAACCATTCTTCACGACTTTGCTAAGTGCGAAGAGTTTGAGATCTCCAATATGGGGCTAGTTACTGATTACTCTGTAAAGGGACAACTTCTGGGGCATTTGGTCATGGGTGCCCAAGCAGTTGCGCAGGCGGGGAGAGAATTGGGTGTGCCGGAGGAGAAGTCCGTGCTGCTCCAGCACATGATACTCTCTCACCATGGTGAACCCGAATTTGGCGCAGCTGTCCGCCCCATGTGTGCAGAGAGTGAATTGCTGCACATCATCGACCTCATGGACAGCCGCATGGAGATTTACCGGGAGACGCTGGGGGAGATGGAGAGCGGGACATTCTCGCAGAGGATTTTTGCCTTGGGCAAGAAGGTATATAAGCATCAATAGCCTCGTCAGAGTCAAACCCATATAAATGCCAAGAGGAGGTTTTTATGAAATACAAATGTGCAGCCGCAATATTTACCCTTTTTGCAGTTCTGGCTTCGAACATCATGTGTGTTACGGTTACTGCTGGATACCGCGATTTGCTTTGGGGTGGAAAATACGCCGGTTCTAGCGCCCCGCCAAGCACAGCATTCATATTCGCAATCCCCTATTTGCTTGGAATCCTTTTATTTCTTGCGATAGCCAGTCTTTGTCGAAGAAAAGACGCCGACGTTAGAAGAAAGGTTGAGGGGAAGGATTGGAAAGAGGTCTTCCGAAAAGCAGCGCCGTTGGTAGAGGACTATTTATCGGAACATCCTCGTTCGGATGAACTCGTATTTATCCAGAGCATCTGCCGCACTTGCGATATCAGCCGGGACGATGCTCTGTGGGTAATTAGGGAAATCCGGAGAGGAAAATCTGCACCAGCATAATTGCAGCTCTAACTGTCTCCCGGGATGAGTGATGGGGATGGACGCAAGGAAGAGTGTCTGGGGCCGGCATGAAGAGCTTCGCCGCCTGCTTTCAAAGGAATATGTACAGCTTTTTCTGAGGGACTTGATATTTTTGTGTAGAACCGCATAATATAAGAAAAATGAGATGAGATGCTGACTGAGCAATAGGCTCAAAAAGGGAGAAAGAGGAGGAATCGAGATGAACATTGAGAGAAAAGAGTATCTGATTGCAGATGGAATCGGCGAAGTCAAGTTTATCGGAACGAATTACATCGTTTCTATGATGATAGATGATGGCAAGATGCGAATCGGCACTATGGAGTACCACAAGCCTCTCTGCGCCCCCAGCGCCAAAATTGTGTCTGATGGAACAACTGTCTGCATTGACCTTGACTTCAATCTTGTCCCTGTGACCACCGAGAACTGGGGAGAGGTCAAGAGACTGACGGACGGGATGATGGAATTCTATAAGGAGTTCCTAAAGCAGTTTGGCCGTGAGCTGCTGGACTCTCCGACAAACGCATAAATTTAGCCGCTTTCCTAATGGGGAGAGCGGCTTTTTCCTTTGCCTGAAAGACGAGTTTCAATTCTGACATTTATAATTTTGCTGGATTGCGCATATAACGGGCTGTTCCTAAGAAACAGAACTCCAAAGGAGGAACTCAAGTGAATTATATACAAACAAGAAATAGGAGCAGCATTCGCATCCTTGCGGCATTCCTTGCCGCTTTTCTCCTCGTCCTGATGCTTTTCTCGACCACCGCCCATGCGGATTTTGACTCTGCTGCCTGTAATTACTTGCAGATTTCCTTTATGCAGGTCCAGCAGAACAACCTATCGACCCTGCTTGCGCTGAATGAGGGCCTGTACTACAAGTCCCCCAATCTTGGCGGCGTTTACGCCCATGTAATGGATGTCGCTGGCGATGACGGACAGGTTGGCATCGGCTTTTGCGGGAACCATGCTAAAGCCCTGAATTCACGACAAGTTCGCAATGATACCTGGACATACGCCGGACTCTGGACTCCCGGCGGCTCAGCTCCGTTCCTTGATTATTACTACGCAACCAACTTCGAGAGCGATCTCATCCGGGCTGAAAATCCAGGACAGACAGAGGAGTGGTATGCTGGGGCGCTGAATACGGAAGAGTGGGGCTATGCCAAATACTGCACCGCCAGCCAAATGCACCGGCGCATGGCAAACCAGCTGCTTGCCATGGGCAATGAGTTCTACGTCGAAGACATGAGATGGAAGGCACTTGCTAAGCGGACAAAAG
>OFFQ01000133.1_pt1 | contig 69765 bp, 68 predicted proteins | sample 1521411 | NCBI WGS metagenome assembly OFFQ01 (sample SAMEA3504110, study PRJEB24116) | mouse gut metagenome | biome: mouse gut; feature: mouse-associated habitat; material: faeces | place: Denmark | collected 2011 | reverse complement strand
GCCGCTGGAAGCCCACTTCGTAAGGGGTGGGAGGAAAGCGGCAGCTGGGAATTGGAAAGGAAAGAAAAGGGCTACAAGAGGGATTTCAAAAAACATTTGCATTCTTCGCTAGAATAGTTTAATATTTTTTTCAGCAAATGCATATCATTGAAACATGAAGAATGAATATAGACATATGAATACCAATGTCTCAATGATAAATTACCACATAGTCTTCTGTCCGCGGTATCGAAGAAAAATCTTCCTGATACCAGGTGTGGAATCTCGGTTCAAAGAATTAGTCATCCAAATCTGTGAAAGGAACGATTTTGAGCTAATTGCATTGGAATGTGACAAAGACCATTGCCACCTGTTTGTTAATACACCGCCGACATTCAGTGCCGCTGATGTCGTCCACATTGTAAAAACAAACACGGCTAAGGTTTTGCTGCGGGAATTCAAAGAATTTTTCTGTTTTTGAAAAACCGCAAAGCCACAATCAAGGCTGCCGCCAAGGATGTGGAGTCCGGCATCTTCTCTGATGAGATGAACGAGAAGTTCCAGAATCTGACGGCGGCGATTGCCGCAATGGAGAAGCAGCTGAAAGAGCGCTACGATGTTGACGCTGCCCTGGCGGAAATGGTGCTGATGGTTAATGCCAAGAAACAGATCCAGCTGGATTTGGATGCCGACATCGAGAAGCGCAAGGCAGAGGCAGCTGCGGATCAGGAGAACGCCCGCCGTGCTTTCGCCGACGAAATCGCCAAGATGCGTGCGGAAGCAGAGCGGGCAAAGGCGGATTTGGCTCGGTCCAGGGAGCGCGAGCAGGAGCAGTTCGACTACGACACGGCCCGGAAGCGGAAGATGGACAATGACGCCTATGCCGACAAGCAGTCCGCCCTGGACAAGAAGCTGGCTGAAGCGGAAGCCCGACTGGCGGAACTTCAGGCTGAGGCAGATGCCATCGCTAAGATGCAGGAGACTATCGACGCCATGCCCGCCACTCTGGAGGCAAAGTACCAGGAAGGCTACGACAACGGCAAGAAAGACGCAGGCAAGGAATACGGGTACAAGACTACGATATCTGAGAAGGATCATGCTTACGAAATCCGCGAGCGTGACGCCAGGATTTCCCGTCTGGAGGCGGACTGCCAGGAGAAGTCCAGCAAAATCACGGCCCTGGAAGATAAGCTGGATGCCGCTTATACACAGATGCGCGATCTGGCGACAAAGACAGTCGAATCCAGCGGCGGCGTGAAGGTTATCGGTGCTTCCGGTGACAGTTCGAGCCGGAATAAGTAACCACCCTCCCGTCTTCTCTCCCTACATTACCCTCCCGCCAGGATCTCTGGCGGGAGGGATTTTATTCTCTCCCTGACGCAAAAAACCCAACCTACGAAAGTCGGTCGGAGATGACGAATCTCTAAAAATGAAAAAGAGGTGTCTGTGGGGGAATTATCCCTGCAGACACCTCTTTTTACCCAATTACAACTCCAACTCGGCTTTCATCTTCGCCAGTTCGTCATCCACACCGGATTCGCCGCCGGACATATACTTTGCCGCCAGGTCATCCGTGGATGTCATACCCGCATTCAACTCGGCCTCAGCCAAGGCTGAATCCAGCCGGCGGTTTGCCTTCGCCTCCATTCGCTCAAAGGCCGAGATGGATGCGGAGCTGGACATACCAGCGGTCGCCTTATTGACCTGTTCCTGGGCTTTTGCGGTCGCCACCTTGGCCTTGATGCCAGCCTTCCTTGCTTCCAGGCTCTCGATGTCCTTGACCAACTTGTCGTGCAACTGCCGGAGCTGCTCTGCGTTCTGATGAGCGGCGTCATAGTTCGCCTGCAGCCCGACCAGGTTGGATTCGTACTCCTGCTTTCGCATCAGAAGGATCCGTGCGTCAGTCTCATTGCCGGCACGAAGAGCGTTCTGGGCAGCGTTGGTGTACTTGGAGATATTCCCCTTGCACTCTTCCACCAGCCGGGCTGCGTTCTTCTCCATCGCCATAACGCCCGCCGTCTCCTTCTTGACCTCAGCAAGGTTCTTCCGCAGGTCGAGCAGGATCTGATCCACCATCTTGGCGGGGTCCTCACACTTATCCAATGCGGCGTTGATGTTGCTGCGCATGATATCGCTGAAACGTTGTAAGATTCCCATGACGTAAATACCTCCGTGATTTCAATTCTTGTACCCCGTTCAGGATACGAGCTTCTTGTTTATGACCACTTGTCCAGAGTCCCGTCGCTCTCGCTGGCATCGCTATGGATATCCGCATTCAGGATCCTTGCCGTCTCCTCATTCCTCTCCCTCTCGTTTTCCCTGCGGACTCGAATGAAACGGAAAATTGCATAAACAGCAAAGACGATGATGCCGAAAATGACCGCGTACTTGGCGACGTCGAGCTGGGTAGTGGTTTTCTCCATGATGCGATCTGCTGTGTTGGTCCACACATCGGAGAACATCTTGTCTTCAGACATGACGCTAGGATCCATGTGCCAATAGGACTCCAAATAGGAGAAGAAGATGTCCTCGGCTTCGGAATCCATCACAGGCCCAACCAGGCGGCCCGGAATGGAGTAAAACTGGTAAGTGTCCTCGTATAACTCCCCGGACTCCGGCCCGTCGAAGTAAACGAATGCATAGGTAGCCTCACTGTACTCCTGGCTCTCAAACCAGTCATCCAGCCAGCCGCCAGAATCGGAGTCTCCGGTGAGGAAAGCATCCTCTTCCGTTTTGCTCATCTCAAAAATGCCCAGCGATGGGTCGTACTCCTTCAGGTAAATGACAGGCTGCACGCCAGTTTTGGACCAAAAGTACTTCATCGCATTTTTGACTTGAGACTCGTTCGAAATCCATCCCAACTCATCCACGATGCAGTCATTATTGAATCCCCAAACGCTCTCCAGCTTCTCCCGCTGAACCGTACTCTTGGGGACACCTGCTGAGTTGGAGAAAAGACCGATAACCAAAACAATCAGGAGAAGAATGGCGGCAACCGACATGGATGTCAAGCACCCCATCGGTTTCCGGTTTCTTCTCGCCGGAGGCGAGGGTGGCGGCGGAGCAGGCGTATAGATTCTGTGAGGTGGCGGTGGAGGTGCGTACGGCTGTCTCGGCGGAGGGGGTGGGTCTCGTCTGGGCGGCGGAGGTGGCGGTGCGCTATACACCGGCTCTCTCCTGGGCGGCGGGGTATGTACCGGCTCCGGCCTGGGTGGCGGGGTTTCCCGTCTTGGTGGCGGCGCACAGACCGGTTCCTGCCTTGGCGGCGTGATATGACGGGGCGGCTCCTCCCTGTATCCCGGAGAACAGCCCGGACTTCCGAATCCGCTCCGGGGCGGAGTAGGAGTGATGCGAGGGGGCGGACTGCTGGAGCTGCGCGAGGGGGATGAGTGTGTACTCATGGATGGGGTGCGGCTGGGGCTGGATCGGGCGGGACTGGAGCTGGAACGGCTGGCACTGAAACTCCTGCCGCCGGAACTGCGTCCAGCGCTGGAAGAACGTCCTCCCGATGACCGGCCTCCGCCGGTTGCGGCTCTTCCCATAGATAGAGACCTCCTTTTTTTTGATTATTTGCTTGATTTATTCCTGTTGAGACGGGAAAGGATATCTGACACCAATGTGTCGTAGCCATTCACGTTTCCTTCATAGTTAGCGCAGGCAATGCCATGTGCGTTCAGAAAACTGTGAAGGGCATAGACCATGGCATCGCTTTCGGCCTCGGATTGAAAGCGACCTGCGCCATTATAGGGTTTTGTGCGGTTAATGAAGACGTTCATAGAGTCGTAGGACTCCGACACCTTTGTAACCAGCCGGTCAAACTCATCGCCAAGAATCGGATCGTCGGCGTAGAAGGCAGACAACAGAACAGGCGAATCGGTAATGACCACATCCACCTTATTCTGGACACGGCTTATCCGAAAATACTGTTTGCCGAAGATGTACGCCTGGTTCTGAAAAACGGCCTTACTTTCTTCCCACACCTTATCCTTGGCAAACTCTGTCACTAGCTCAGCATTGATGCCGCGCATCTTCAGCTGAGAAAAAATGTAGGCTGCCCCCGTAGATTTACCAGCGCCTGGAGCGCCATACAGGTTCACGATAAGCATAGTTTCTTCCTTTCTTTCTGAATCTAAAAATTCGAACTATAGCAATAATGAATGAAGCAGGAGATGAACGCTCTGCTACCTCGCAGGATTTGCGTTCTCATCCCCCATCCATCGCATCGTCTTTGATACTATGCGCTTTGATCTAAAAATATCAATGTTTTTCGTGTAATTTTATTTGTATATTTTTGAACTTCCTACGTTCCGATGGTAGGTCAACCGATACAAAAAAATGCCAGTCCTTGCTGGCGAGCAAGGCTGGCAATTGGGGCAAGTTTAGACAGAGAATTCTTCAGCAAGCCACAATTTAAATAGATTATTTTTCATTTTTACTTCTCGATCTGTGCAGGAATTATTTCCAAGCCGGATTTCATAACACTCGCCCTCCATCGGATGGACAAAAATTCGGTAGCATTTTTCGAACAAATCGGTGCCGAGACGTCCCATTTGCGTTGTAACGATATACGGCTTCCTTCCAAGGATGGCTTGTTCGGTTTCGACCCAACCATGGTAGCATTCGCTTTTAGGCGGTACAGAAAATTCACTCTCATGGAAATGAATTTCCATCGCCTTCGGCTGGGCAAGAACCTGTACTTTTGATTTGCTTGGCGGAGGGGTTGTTTCCTTTGCTATTGCAATAGTGCGAGCTGGCGGAGGGGCTATTTCGCTTGCTTTTGAAACAGCACGAGTCTTCGGGGCGGGTTTGTCAGACTTTTTGAAAATCTGCTCAAGAAAATCCATGTCCGCCTCACTGGGTTCTTGGACTGCCATCGCACCTGTGCATTCGTATGACTTTTTTACCTGGGATTTAGGTTTTCGTATGCGACAGCGCAAGCTGTACCCCCCTGCTTTCGCCTTCATTCTAACACCTGGCATTTTTTTGTACGGCAGATCGCCGTTTCTCCTTTCATCTTTTTTACAAAACTCGTTTTCTTGCCTTGCTCTTTGATTAAGGCATATTATGCAGATGTCAAAAAATATATAAAATTCTCAATTAACTCGATATTTTCCATTGTTTGCGCATAATATGAAGTATAAAATAGGTGCTAAAAGGAGGCGCATCATTATGCCAAACAAAATAGATCTCCATATGCATTCCACGGCGTCCGACGGGACAGACACCCCTCTCCAGCTCGCTGAGATTGTGCAATCCGCCGGAATCACTATTTTTGCCCTCACCGACCACGATACTGTGGCTGGGGCAGAGCAATTAAGGTGTCATACGCCGGCAGGGATGAAATTCGTCCCGGGTATCGAGTTTTCCTGCCGCATGCCGTCCGGTAAGTGTCATATCCTTGGCTATGCCTGCGACACCACACATTCTTCATTCCAGGAGGCGTTGGCCCAGGGCGCCGCATTGCGAGCCGCCAAACTGCAAAAGAGAATCGATTTCCTTAAAGAAAACGGAATTTGTCTTCCTGAGAATGAGCTGGAGGTTCTGCGCAAAATGCCCAGTGTTGGGAAGCCACATCTCGGCAACCTGATGGTTCGGTATGGTTTTGCTCCGGATATGCAAACAGCCATCTCTGCCACGCTCAACCGTTGCCCCACTCACAACAGCCGCATCCCGGCCGAAGTGGCGGTTCAAGCCATCCTAGCTTCCGGCGGCATCCCTGTCTGGGCGCATCCACTGGGAGGTACGGGTGAGAAGGCGGTTGGGAAAGAGCAGTTCGGGGAGATGTTGGAGGAGTTGATGGGGTATGGACTCCGGGGGCTGGAATGCTTCTATTCCAAATATCCCATGAGCAGCTGCGAAAGCCTTTCGGAAATAGCGCAGGATCACGGCCTGCTCGTTTCCGGTGGTAGCGACTATCATGGGAAAAATAAGAGCGTGCGGCTGGGAACGCTGAATGAGAAAGAGACTGGGGTGGAGCCGGGGAGATTGACCATCCTGCAGGCTCTTGGGATAAGTCTTCCCGTATGATATTCCCCTGTCGGCCCTCAAATTCTTATACGGACATATAGGAATCCGACAGCCCTGCCAGTGTATAAGTACACTGATACAAGGGCTGTCGGATTTTTGGTACGCCGAACAGGGCTCGAACCTGCGTTGTGCGGCTTAAAAGGCCGCTGTTTTTCCAATTAAACTACCGGCGCAAATGGCTGCCACGAAGGGGCTCGAACCCTTGACCCTCCGCTTAACGGGCGGACGCTCTGCCAGCTGAGCTACATGGCAATATTTGAAGTGGTGCGCTGGGCGGGAATCGAACCCGCAACCTCCAGATTAAGAGTCTGTTGCTCTGCCCAATTGAGCTACCAGCGCATATTGGCGGGTATGGAGGGATTCGAACCCCCGCCTCCCCGGTTAACAGCCAGGGTGCTCTTCCAACTGAGCTACATACCCATATGGCGCGGCAGGCGGGGATCGAACCCGCAAGGCCCCAATCGAGGCCCACCCGCTTTCCAGACGGGCTGGTTGCCAGTTACCAATACTGCCGCAAATAATGGCGGTGAGGGTGGGGGTCGAACCCACAAGGCAGGAATCCTCCGCCTGCTTGCTTTCGGGACAAGTTGAAATAGCCGATTTTCATCCTCACCAAATGATTACAAATCGTATACTTACCTAAGCCCATCGTGTGAATACGATGCGCCTGTTTTTGCAATGTTGAAAATTTTTCAAAGGAATCAGAAAAAGCGCCAGCCGAAGGAGTTCATCCAACGACTGGCGCTTTGTATCTATCGATTTGTGCGAGAAAAGGCTTCAAAAGCCTATATGCGCAACACAAAATCGGGATAACTATGCGTGAGGCATCCAGTCGAAAGCATGACGAAAAAAGAGCCGGAATTAGATTTACGGTTCTTGAAAGATTTCTTCATGCTATTTTTCGACGCATGATGCAGCATAGTTTCAGTCTTTTCCTTTCTGATGGTTGCATGTGTACAACCATCTCTGTATCTACATATAGTATAATCCCCTGAATTCAAAATGTCAACTGTTTTTTTCAAACACATAAAATTTTTTTATTGACCACTCACCCGCTCTTCCCCCCGGCCTTGACTCCTTGTTAAACCCTCAGTATGGCTCCTTGCACCACATTCTGATCAGCGAGACGGGTCGGGAATTTCTTTTGAGACATGCACCCCATCTTAATATTTTTTTATGATTTTGCATACTAATAATCGCCCCGATAATCGGGGTAATATATCTATGAGCTGGAGTGATTTTATTATGAGCGACAAAAAAATGAAACTGCCGCAGATGAGCCATGAGGAAAAGGCCAAGCTGGCTGACTATCCGAAAATGAAGGAAACTTTGGTGCGCTACATCCGGGAGGGGAAATCAAAGGAGGAGTCGGAGATTGCCGGAGGAGTCCAGTATTCACTCCTTACCTGCGGCTACGCTGCCATCCGTCCCTGGGCGATGCCCCAGAACAGAAAGTATGAGACCAGCAACCCGCCGGGGATCCCCTCTCTTTCGGAACGTCAGCAACAGGTCTGGGATCTGACTCAGAACGGACTGACCCAAAAGGAGATTGCGAAGATGCTGAAATGCTCCCAGTCCACGGTTGCCTTTTCCCTGAAGCAGGCGAGAGCCGTTAAAGAGAAGGAGAATGAGGTTGTTGCCAGGGGCGGACACGTTATCTACCAGACCCGAATCCATCTCTTCGTCCATGGCATGGAGTTGTGGGAGAAGGTGAAGGGGGTAGATTTGGGTACAGGAACATTGGCGGCGGACATCGACGAGGCAGTCTCTCTGGGAGCCTCCGAAGTCATCTCTACCCATCTGGGCTATTCCCCCACTCAGCTTGACAAGCTGGCGATGGACATTATTTTGGCGACCGGCGGGAAGTGTGTCATTATAGCTGACTGCTTCGCCACCAACGCAATTGCCGATGTCCACGCTGTATATTTCATTCGAGACTGTGTCCACACCGTAGACATCCCCGCAGGGGAGAAACATCCGGGTCGGGGACTGCCTGTGAACTGCTCCATCTGCTACCTTGACGACTGGATCCGTCACCTGGGCGTGCCTCTCTCTGAGAACGACGAGGAGACTGTGCAGAAATTTAATCTGTGGCGGGGCTTGTTTGATAAGAATCCGCACTAAATTTTCACAAATAACACCATCGCTCCCACGCCGCCATTTCCTTGCCGGCACAGAAAATCTGCTTAGATGGATGATTTTCGAATCATTGCTGGGAACACTCATGCGCCTTCACAAAAGTCCCGCCAGACCTGCAAATTTGCACGCTGGCGGGATTTTTGCTATTTTTTCAGTTTGCGGACAATTCGTCCATTACTAGCTGTTCCGCACATTTCCGTGCGCTGGAATATCCAAAATATCGGACTGGAATATTTTCTTTCCGGGCCGTATTGATGACGCTGTAATAGAGGGTATGAGACATTGCGTTTGCTTGGATCCAAACCACATCTGCGCTTTTTATAGTGTTGATATCCGGTTTCGCTTCTCTGTCAAAGAAACGAACTCCAGGCAGCATCGGACGAATGGCTTTCCGCCAGGCGTCGTATCCGCCGAAGGCTGCGATACGCTGCTTTGTCTGGAACGGGAATTGGATTTCTTCTTCTGACTCTTCCTCCGGCTGTTCATCCTTTGATCTCAATAGGTACAGAGTTTCCCGAAGGCGACTGAGTTCTGCGCAATCACGCATAGATTCTGTTTCCGCCTCTTGAAGCCTTTCCTTCAGACGGCGGACAGTGCGCTCTGTCTCATGGATTGTCTGTCTGGACTCCTTCAGTTGCCGGGCCAGCTCCGCCTCACGGGCGGAAAGGTCTTCTGTCAGCTCTTTTTCCTCCCCTTCTTCAGGATTTTCGGTCATCAGTTCGTCAGATTCGTCAATAGGCTGGGGTTCCTGCATTTGTGCATCATAGAAACAACCGGTAATCCACGCACCCCAAGCCAACCCTTCCGCCCGCTCCGCCGGTACCCCCTGTTCCTCAAACCACTTCTTCAAGCGGCTGGAAGGACGCTGGTTTCTCGGTAGAATGTATCCAGTGGCAAGATAGAAGAGTTGTTCTTCTGAGAGCAAGTCCCCCACAGCAATGCTTGATTCCGGAAGTCCCTCTTCGTCTGCGTTTTTGCAAGGGGAATAAGGATAGCGTGGAGTATGGTCCGATACTGCCTCCTCGAACGGTATTCCATAACTATACACTTCTTTTATGCACCAGGGCATGGTACGTACCGCACACCCCATTATGTTCACGGTGAGGATATTCATATTTGCCAGCACATCACCATCCTTCTCCAGAAACAGATAGGCTGCGCTGATGGCATAGGGATCCGCTATCTGAAACTCATGCAGAAGATCGGAAGAGCGGCGGAAGTGCATTCTCTTTCGAATCTCATCCAACGAACTACCCCATAGTGGATGGGTTTGTGTTAAGAACCATATATCAGGCTGCATTTTTGCCCGAGTCGGGATTTCATCCACCATGTTCAAACTGAAAGGATTGCGGGCGCATATCGAAGCGGTTGGAAATATGATATCATCCTTGCTGGCAAGGGCGGGCGATGATGGTTTAATATGAGAAAAAACCTCCAGATACCGATCTACGTAATCCAGCAGCGTGTCCTTAAAGACATTCTTGAGCTTGGCGACGGTTTCGGAATCGACCAGAGCCAAAAGGTTCTTGAAAGCCTGGCGCTGATCTTGATTTCGCTTTTGGATCACTGTCAGTACGCCCCAAATTTCATTCTTGGAATGGGTGATATCGTCTACATCGAAAAATTCCCATTCTAAAGTCTTGTCTGGTTCCGCTGCTGGGATGAGAGCCTGGAGCCGTTTCTCCAACCCCCGGTTTTCTATGTAGTCCAAAAACCAAAACACCGCACACAGCATATATTGTGGAGCTGATACTAAGTATTCCATTGACCCCCCTGGCAGCAGGAACGCTTTTGCCATAGCTTCAACAATATCCGCCCGCTGGTATTTGTCATCAAAATACTGGAAGAAAAAACCCATGGCCGCTCTGGCAACTGCTTCGTTCTTCTTCATTGACGACATAGCGCCAGGCATCAAGAGTCCATCCTCCCTCAAACAGATGGCAGCATCCTTCATCTGGGCAGATACTTTCTTGAAGGATTGTTCCTCGGATGGAGACAAAATCGGAGGATAGATTGTCTCACCAGCCAGTACCCAGCCCCTTTGGTTTTTCACTTTCTTCTTTCCGCTCATATGACACCCCCTCTTTCTCTAATTTGGGCTATTGTCCCTTTGCGACTGTCCACCACAAAGTTCCAGTAACCCTAAGCTGAGTCAACAGCCTTCTGTGGTGGATAGCGACCCGCCCTTCCTCCTCCCCTCCCCCAATGGAGAGTGGGCGGGGGGACGAGGGACCCATTGGAACGCAGGATGGACAAGCCACCTGCCGGCAAAAACCGCCCTGCATATTGAAGACCCTTACGGACAATTGGGCTTTGCGGCATTTCGCTGATTAGAAGTCCTCATCCCCATCGTCCTCCCACTCGTCATCGTCGTCCCAGTCATCATCATCGAAACCCCAGTTACGCTGCGACCGATGCTGGTTTTCGTAGCACTCTTCGCACATCCCGTATGGATGATTGAACGGCAGCTTGCAGCCGCAGCAGGAGCATTTGCGGATGTATGACTTCTTCTCGGTAAGTAAGAACCAGTTGATCTTCTGAATAAGGGCCTCTTTCTCAACAAGATGAGGCTCCTCGATTCCGACCCGGCGGAGCAGCTGGTGCCGGATGTCGAAAGCCCGATACTGTTTTTCGCAGGTTTCCAGAGACTCATCCCCGAAGTAGGGCGTAGGAGGTGTCCTTCCTGCAACAATGGCTTCGCAGCAGTCGCCCCAATATTCCACCAGCTCGCTGGACCTGGTATCAACGGGGCAGGTAATCAGCTGGTACTTCATCTCCTTGGAAGCGCCAGGGAAGTAGTTATCGGAGCAGTCCAGTAAGAATTGGGCCTCGGTCATATCCTGACGGTCAACTCCCTTCTCCCCGGGCAGGGTGTCCCAGGCGTGAAGAAGAACATCCAAATCGAACGAAGAATCCAGCGTTTCCTTGGGGAAGGGAATGTATATGGTTTTGATAGGGCTTACCTTGGACTTCAGCCCAGACGTAATCACCCATTCCTCGTCCATGGCAAGAACCTCGCCCTTCTTATGGATGCCGCACCGTCCAGCCCGGCCCGCAATCTGCTTGACCTCATCTGGGCGGAGATTCCGGAAAACCTCACCGTCATATTTAGATGTTGCACAGAAGATGATTCGCTTAATTGGCAGGGATACACCAAGCCCGATGGCGTCTGTGGCAACAACAACTGTTGTCTCTTTGGACTCGAACTTCCGGACCTCTTCCCTTCTTGCCGCCGGCGGCAGCGCCCCATAGATTACACTGACTTTCTTTCCTATTCGCTCCATCTCGGCGGCAAGGGACAGAACATTCCGCCGGGAGAAGGCAATCAAGGCGTCGCCATCCCGTATCTGCTTCAGACTGGAGATGGAGCCAGAGTAGGAGAGCGGGGTCAGCCGCTCGTGACGGATGATTTCGAAGGGCGCCGCAATGTCGGAAAGCAGCTTAACAATGATGTCTTCCGCCTCTGGGGCCATGCAGATATGCACAACTTCCGCATTGACCATTAGAATTGCTTTCGTCCAGTTGGCACCACGGCTCCGATCTCCAATCATCTGTGCTTCATCGATCACGGCGACTTCATACTTCGCCCCATAATCACACAGTTCGATTGTAGATGCTGTCACCTTCGCCCCAGGCATCAGCTCGAACTCTTCACCTGTCAGCAGCGTGCAGGGGCAATCGCCGGCGTTCAGCTTATCAAAAATTTCCAGCGCCATAAGGCGGAGAGGCCCCAGGTAGACCCCATTCTTCGCCTGCTTCAGAGCTTCAACGGATTGGTAGGTCTTGCCGCTGTTGGTGGGACCGATATGCAGGACAAACCGCCGGGTCAGATTCCGGGCTTCCTGCATCATGCCGGTGAGGTCGTACTTCTGAAGCAGCTGCCTCGCTAGGCTGCACTTATCGTTTTTCTTTTTTGCCATAAAATAATCCTCCATTTTTTGATTTGAGATGGAGGATGATATGCATTCCGGCTTGGAATTATCGAACAATTTCTGTATTTTTTGAGTATGCAAGCTCTTTCCTGCTGAGTTTTATGACTTGGTGTTTTTTTGTCTTCGAAAACTATCCGGTTAGTTATTGGAACCTTACCCACCTTTTTCCGCCAGCCATTTTAGGGGCATAAAACGGACGAATGTGAGGGAGCCGGCAGGAACAAAATCAATATCCCGACAGATAGAATCTCACAGGAGCAACGAGTGTTTCGATAAGAATATTAAGGAATCAGAGCGATGCCGAAGGCATCGTTCAAACACTTTTGTCCAGGTAATGCGACATTTTGAAAATTTTATCAGATTCCATGTGAGAAATTGCCTTTCTGGATCATTTTCATAGTGAAGAACGGAGAAGGAGAGAGTTTAGCTATGACAGATCAGGAATTGGATTGTATTATGAAACGTGTTCTGATTGATTCTTTAAAACCGGAGAATAAAATGGAGAAAGGTGACCGAGAGCACTCTTTTTCCCCCACCTCCAGATATAAGAGAAGGATGCACACCATGCTTGCGAATCCTATAAGATGGATGCGCCTGCAAGAATGTCCCTGGTGGATGCAGGTAATAAGGCGCATAGCTGTCATTTTGCTTGTCTGTATTGTGATTCTTGGCGGAATAATGGCTTTTAGTTCCAATGCAAGGGCGGCTTTTGGTCGCTGGGTTATGGGCTGGTGTGTTTGAATATATTCGACTCCAAGGCGAGGAAAAGCCTAAAAGAAAATATATAAAAGAGTCCCTCGCAGCCCCATTAGGCGATTCATCCTCGACCGACTTTCGTTGGTTGGGGGCTCTCCCTGGGAAGGATAAAAAAAAGAGACTGCCAGCCTTGCGTATCTGCAAAGCAGGCGGTCTTTGGTTTCTTATCATCCCCACCCCCCTCCTCCCTTTCGGACCTTTTTCAGGGAGTAAACGCAGGAGGATGTTTCTCGGCACACACCATTCAGACTTCCTTAGAGCAATTCTGTAATTTGCTCCCATTGAACGGTGAAGCAATCATCAACCTGACAATCCCGATGATAGTGTCCGAAAAACCAGGACTTGAATTCACACCGACTTTTGACTATCTGGAGAAAATCTGTCAGCCGGTCCGGGGTGTAATTTCGATCCAGTTTCTGCTGGATGCTGGTGGGGGCGCAGTGGGTCAGGATATAGTCCACCTTCCAGTTGACTCTCTCCAGATTGACGGCTGCCTCTTTATACTCCTCGTCTGACGGCAGTTCCCCGGGCCACCAAGAGACGCCCTTTACCCGGAAGAACTGTCTTGTCCGGCGTTTGAACCAGTACTTTTGCTCAAAATCGGGTTCTGCCGGATCGAGTATGCCATCCTGGATATCATGAGAAGCTGCACCGCCCATGGTGAAGAAAGTTTTTCCTTCAATCACAAAGACCTGTCCCCGCATCAGGTGAACTACATGGGGGCGTACAAAATGGACATTTCCTTCGTGCCACTGCTGGACGGGAAATCCATTCAGACGGTCAAAATTTTCGTGGTTTCCATCAACGAAAAGAGTGGTAAACGGCTTCTTCTCCAGCCAATCCAGCCAGTATTTTTCCTCGGGCGTATCCGCCCATACTCCCCCGAAGTCTCCAGTAATGATAACATAGTCGCTGTGCCCCATCTGTTTCTGTTGGGGAAAACTGCTGGTGGAGAACCGGTGGAAGTCACCATGGGTATCGCCAGTAACATAAATCATGATTACGCCTTCCTTAAATGTATGTATAATTCGGAAAATATCCGCCATTGTTACACCTGGAATTATTGCCCGGGATAACTGTTCCAGGTCTCTATCGCCAGTACATAGTCGCTCAACCTGGCAGCAGTAGGGCATTTACCTTATCAGTCTCTATTCTATTCATTTCTACAAAAAAATATCGATCTTGTCAACGGATTTTTTCAAAAAAGTGCCACGTAATTTTTAGATTATTCGATAATTCTTTCGATAACCGCATAATATCCAGGCACAGCACCCCCCCCAAAAAAACAAAGGAGGTATTCTCTATGAAAGAAATCATGTCCGCATTCCTATCCGTATTCCTGGCATTCTTCACTCCGGCGTATTCTATTGCCGGAACCATTACCCACAGCGATAGTGTAAATTCCATTTCCGCAGACACACAACCCACCGTCATTTCTGCGCCTGCAACGGAGCAAAATCCGGAGAAAGTCGCCAAACGAGTCAAGACTGTACTCCAAATCGATGGTGAGTTCTCCAGCTCCTTCTCTGACGACCCCCTGGCTCCCCGCTGGAATCTGACTTGGGAGAAAGATGCCGAGACAGCCAGCGTCGAGGTGACAAAGAACGGCGTCATCACTGCCTTCTCCCTCTCCCCTGCCATCTCACCTGACTCTTCCTCCGACCTTATCCCCCGCAAGGAGGCGATGCAGAAGGCCGAGAAGTTTTTGGAGCAGGTATTGAGGGATATGGAGACGCCGAAATTCACTGAGGATTCCGCCAGAGCCGGGTCCTATTGCTTTTCTGGAGAGATCCTGCTCAATGATCTGTCCACCCCCATGACGTTCTCCGTCAACGTTCGGGACAGTGATGGGAAAGTTGTTGGTTTCCATCGGGACGGGCTGGACGGCTGTATCGGCAGCGTCCCTAGCCCTGACCCTACCATCACCCCGAGTGAGGCTGGGGAGAAGCTGAAGAGTACAATGTCGTTGAGTACAGAGTACGTTTTGGAGGACGGCAAGGCTGTCCTGCGGTATATCCCGGGCGAAAGGGATGAGTACTATGTGGACGCAAAGACTGGAAAATTGGTCAATCTTACAAGGATGTACGAGTTTTTTGAGGGCGATACATATGACAGCGCTACCACTGGGGTAGAAAGCATTCCCCATGTAGAACTGGAGGACGTTTCCTCGACGGAAGGCGCGCTTCCTCTGAATGCCCTGGATAAGGAAATGCGAGCCATTTCCCCGCTTGGGCTGCTGAAGTATAAGTTGGCTTCATCCAGCTATGCCCAAAATCCAGAGACGGACGAGGTGTATGCCACTTTGACCTATGCCCGGGAAGACGGCGGCAGCACCTGGAGCCGGACTGTCACCTGCAACGCTATGACCGGCGAACTGCTTTCTGTGCATTCCTCTATCCCAGAGGATGAGAACCATCCGATTTCTGTCAGCCAGGCTGTTGCACAGGAAACTGCAAAGACCTTCCTTCTGGAATTTTTCGAGAAGGATTTCGGACAGACGGACGTCTATCGGAATGCGGAATATTCCGATGCCTCACTGACCTTTGTCTATTCGCAGCGTGCGAATGGATACTTCTTCCCAGAAAACAACTTAACCGTCTCTGTAGATATCACAGACGGCTCCATCAGCGGTTTCTCCCGGAGCTGGACGAATGTGGAATTCGATAGCACTGATGGAATTTTGGATGAGGACTCTGCCTTGGATGCCTGGCTCAATCACTACGGACTGACCATGAAGTATATCGCCATCCCTACCCGTATGCCAGGCATCATGGCTAGAGGATTACAACTCACGCAACAGGTAAATTACTCCATGCGCTTGGCATATGTCCTAACTGAGCCGGAGAACGAAGCCTACGGTGTGGACGCAAAGACGGGAGCAATCGTATTTAACCCATCTGTCTCTGAACAGTAGTCCCCACCCCATCATCTCCTCTTCTGTCGCCAGTAAGTAAGATTTTATCCACATGGAGCCTTATTTATGGGACTGAATCGGGGGGAAATGAGAAATCCGCAGCGGAAAAATTCTCTGCTGTGGATTTTCTTTATCTTCCCCCATGGCAAGGCGCTTCCTATAATATTTTTAAGTGAAATCGCATATCACTCTGTAAGATAGAACCCTCAAAGGCACAAAATTTTTTGAAGGAGGATATTGTGATGCAAACTGGAATGACCTACGAAGATTTTCTACATTACGCCGAGGAGACACAGGATCTCGGCGGGGCCACAGTGGTGAGAAAAATCAGCCGCAACTGGTTTAATGAGGAAGTTCGGCGGTCTGGGCCTATTGACAGGAAGGCGGCAAGAGAAATCCTTTGGATTCTCAGAATTGACTCCAGGTGGCGTGCATGACGGCAATCGAACACAGACAAGGGCTTGAATTCCTTTCCAGAAAATTCAAGCCCTTAAAAATTTGCCGAAAATTCAGCAATTTTGAATTTACCAAAAAACAATTCCCCCTCCCGGCTCCTTTTTTCTGAGGAGAGGAGGGGGAAATTTTTAGGGGTTAAACTTGGTAGAGTGTTTTTTGACGCAAAAAATATCAAGTCTGTCTCGCCATTGTTTCTATGTCGTCCTACAAAAACTTCTCTTTCCTCTCTTCGCCAATTATGTGAAATATCCGCAGAGAAGGGTTCTCCCCTCCCCTGCGGATTTTCTTATCACTCCTGCATCGGCTCCGGATCCAGGGCAAACCCATTGTGGCAAAAACCGGTCACATCAGAGATGTAGTCGGAAATCGCCTCCTCATCTTCCGGGTCGATATCCTCCGGGATCCCAATTTCATCCGGCAAATCGAGGTCTTCAATGTCCTCATCGTCGGTATCCCACAAAAATATTGATCGCTTTCATCGTTTTTCCTTTCCGCTTTTCAGCATGCCATATCTTCTTCCATCTGCGCCTCAAGGCAAAGCTCCTGCAGTACAGATCTCTCGAATTTGAGCATCAGCTCTCCTTCATCGTAGTCCGCAGGGAAACTCTTACGGATAGGCCGCTCTGTCACACGATCGAGATGCCGTCCCCACTGGGAGAAGTTCTTCGTGCTGGATTTCCAGGACTGGAAGTCCAAATTCGGCTTATGGGGCCGCCGCTCCTTGGTTCTGGGGCGGGAGTGATCTGTGATAGGGGTAAATCCCAACAGGTCGTCCTCAAAATCAAGCGGCATAGACCCCTTCTTATCCCGCAGCTTCTGCTTGGTGAAGGAGTTGTATCGTCCCTTACGATACAGACGCTTGCGCCCCATCACTGCCGGCTCCCTGCGGAAACGAGGAGCCGTGTAATCGGGATAGCGCCAAGGAAAATGCTCCATGTCATTGACGGCTTCAATCTCCTTTTTCCAGATACGGATATCCTGACTGCGGCCCTCCTCATCCAAGACCTGGAAACACCGAAGCCAAGGGCCACTGATCTCCGAGGCGTACACATCCTTCCCTGTAACATTCAAATTGTTGAAGTTCAAGGGCGGAGTTGTGATGGAGCTGAAGCGGCTGTCATGGCGCAGCTGGAACCGCCAGTGAGCGAGCAGGTCAATCCTCGTCTCAAAAGACTTGCGGGTCTGGTTCTCCAGGTTAATCAGGTGATACATGCCGAGTTCCTCCTATTTTTGTTTTTCCGATGGGATGAAGCGGGTTTGTACCCCAGATATATTTCTTTTTCCGAAATTTTCTGAAGCTTATATTTGCTTCCTTTTTTTTGCACATCCCTATCTTGTGAGTTGCAATATACTATGCAGTTGTTATGAAAAATATAAAGCCAGCAGAGAAAACTCGTATCCTTCTGCATTCGAACAAAAACACCCGGGAGAAGAATATTTCCTCCCAGGCGTTTCTTTCTTCAATGTCCCTGCGGATATTCAGTTTCTGATGAATCCTCCGATTCCAATCCTGCCAGGAGTCCGGCTTGGATAACTCTCGCCATGGAGAGGATAAAACAATCCCCTAAAAATTTTCAGTAGCCAATTGTAAAATGTTTGAACGCCGCAGGATATTCGGTCTGGAAGATGTATGTGCGAACTGTACTCACGGTATCGGCGAGATCCATGTTCCGCACGATGATGTCGCAGAAATCCTCCATCATGCCAAACTTGATCTCATCATGTTCAAGTCGCATATTGACATTCTCCCTGCTGTCCCCCCTCTTGAGCATCCTGGCTTCCAGCTCGGTGAGCGGCGCATGGATGCCGATGACTTTGATTGGCTTTCCCTTGTAACTCTGCCGCATATCCGCTATACCCTTCAGATCCAGAATGATGATGTCGCCGGCGTCAAGAGCCTCCGGTGTGATTCCGTAGCTGCTCCCACAAATTTTTGTCGGAGCAATTATGTCCTTCCGGATATCGAACTCATCCTGAGAGATGAAGTGGTAGGCATCTTCCTCTGGGAAGCGCCGAGGGCGAGTGGTAGTGGTTTTGACTGGCTTGAGGCCGCAGGAGCTACAAAGCTCCTGAACGACCGAGGTTTTTCCTGAACCGCTACGGCCTGCAATAATATATAGATTTTTCATGTTTTTCCTCTTTTTAGAAGTCTCGTCTCGTGGCTCTTCTCAAATCATTACGACACACTGGGCGTCCACACTCCGGAAACCCAGGCGCCATGATTCGGACATTTACTTGGTCAACCTCCTTGATGACGGTTGCGATTGTTCCGCTTGGCAGTCCCCAATGAGATGTTTTGAGGACCACTTTATTCCCCTTTCTGATAATATCCTTCATAGCATGTTCCTCCTTTTATGTCCTGTTCCTGTGATATTTTAACCAATTTGCGGTCGCTATCAGATGATATGCATTTCACACGGGAAATATAAAGCTTTTCCTTTTGGAAATCGTTTTTTTGAGGCGGATAAAACCATAGGACTGCCCTGAGGTTTTTGCCGGCTTCTTTTTTGGGGTGGGAACAAGGGGTTAGGCTGGGAATGGTCCATTGGTGGCAATATCTATTACAAGCTGCTTCGCCTCAAAAAAATCAAGCTTCGCCTACTTTCTTCTCTCGTTGCGTCAACTTCCAGGAAAGGGGCCGGCAGGGAAAGAGCGTGTGTCGAGAAGAAAAATGGTGCCGCAGGGAAGGAAAATCCCACCCTGCAGCGCCAGTATGGATTGCCGTTTTAGGTTCCCGTTAGGAAGAATCTGGAGTTCTCCTCGAAGTCCTCTACGGCGTCTCCCAGGTAAGCTCGGTAGATGGCCCCGTTATCGGCAAACCAGACATGAGTATCGCGATAGTTATAGTTAGCCTGGATATCCACGTCCGGATTGAGCAGACGGAGATCGTGCAGTTCCGACTTCTCTTCCTCAGACAGCCCCTGTCTGTCCTGACGGAATTCCAAGTCGTCAATCTTCTCTCTCAGAGCCTCCTTAATTTCGGTGATTCCAAAATCAACAACACCTCTCAAGATGCCGTTGAAGGACAAGTTGCTGACATCAGGCCAGTCCATCTGCTCCAGGACATCTTCCCAGCTGTAGCCAACTCGGTCCAGCATTTCCAAATCGCACTCGCCACAATCCAGCATAGTGCCAAGCAACAGCATTGCTTTACTCATTTTTGATATTCCGCCTTTCACAGATGGGCTTCCGTCAGGGACTTCAGGATGTCCTTGTTCCAGTACAGGATCATGTCCCAGGTTGCATCGGTATATCGGGTGTCTGGCTGCAAGTACAGCCCAGCCCCCTCCTCTTCCGGATCGCAGTCAAACGTGTTATCTGCAAAATTCCAGCATTCAAACTGAAACTGATTGAGGGTACACATATGGGGCCCGAACTGATCAATGACCTCAAACGGAGGCACATTTTCGTAGGCGGCTTTCGTGACAGAAACCTTTACGTATGTGCCGTCTGCCAGCAGAGCCTTGACTTTTTGAAGTAGGGCATTCGCCTTCTCCTGGAAGTCCAGAATATCGCCGATAGACATACCCCTGCCGCAGAGGATGTTGTTCCACCCAAGAGAGACCTCTTTTGTGATCTTCCCCTCTGTCCGAAGAGAATCCTCGCACTTATGGATGTCATATTCGATCCGCAGAGAAATCTCTTCCTGCACGGCGCCGTGTTCCATCATTCTTTTCTTTTCCATTTTGACATTCTCCTTCTTTTTGTTAGGTTATCCTGATATTCTCAGCACAGGTATTCGCTCATGTAGATGTCGAAAGTGTCATAACTCTCCCAGACATCTGCTCCGATGCCGGCCTCCTGCATTCTGTTCCACAGAGTCAGCAGGTCATTGTCATAGCCGTTCGTGTCCACATCAAGACTGTGGTGCATGCAGTACGCCGTCCAAAGGGCCTGGAGCTGATCCTGACACGTCCCCTCGCTAAGACCTTCGCCATGTACTGCGAAATCAATCAGGTACTGGAATTCCAAGATACGGAAGGGCAACGCATCTTGCTTTCCTTTTCCAACAACTGCGATATGTTCCACTTAAAAAAATCCTCCTTGTTTTTTAGCCTTTTTTGCTGGAGTTGTTCTACAATATGCAAAACTAATTGGAAATATAAAATTCAATCAGCTGTCGAATATATTATAAAATTCCCGACTTTTGCTGTGATGGGATAACTCGGATAAAAACGCTGGAAGGGCTGACTCAACTCTGAGCAACCCTTCCCTGTTTTTATTTCAGACTTTATATTTTTTCACTTCACTTGCATATTATATGCCCAGCAAACCAAAGCAGGCTAACAAAACAAAATAAAAAAGGAGAGTACAATTTTCCGTAGGCAAAATCTTACCTTAAAACCACGACGGAACGGACTGTCCCTGCCGGCTTTCTTTTTTACCCTTATGCTTTCGTGAGTGATAGATTTCCCAAGAAGTCAATCAGAGCCCCAGCTGTTCTGATCCCATGGACTTCCGCTCCAGCAGATTCATATATCCCAATGATGGAATCTCCAGTATTCCATTTAGCGGGGTCATCCGTATTGAGCCAAAACACCCTGTGACACCGGTCGGCGATGTACTTCAAATCCTCCACTGCGCTCTGGTTCTTGTTGTTCCGGGCATCACCCAGAACGATGACGGTGGTATCCTTATGGATGGTTCCCCCAACCTCTTCCCGGAGTTCATGGATGGTTTTCCCATAATTGGAGTAGATTCCCCGCGTGGGGACACTCTGCAATACCGTATCCACACCCTCCCCGACACTCTTATCCCGAAAGTATTTGTCCACAGAAACAAGATGATTGACGAATGCGTACTTCCGGCAGCCACCAGGGAAGGCGCCACCCATAAGCCCCATAAAGTAAAGTGCAAGAGTTGATGCCTGACGGCAGGAACCAGAGATGTCTACCACAACGATAACCTTGGCATGGCTCTTTTGAGGCTTTTTGTAGCAAATATCTATTGGCTCCCCGTTGGTCCTCGCTGCTGCCCGCATGGTCGCCCGGATGTCAACCTGGTGCTTCCTCGGCGTTGCGGATTTCCGGCGGAGCGTTTGGCGGAAAATCTTGGCGTTGGCCCGGATAAAGGACAAAATCAGGCTCTTCTGATCGGCGCTCATGCTGGTCAGCGACGCCTTCATCAGTTCCGCCTGGGCCTCCGTAGTCTGGACGGCGTTGACACCCCCTGCGAAAAGCTCCCGATGGGTACGGGCTGCGCCCTTCTGAATCAGTTTTACCTGCTGCTCCCTATCCACCCTCAGCCTTTGCTCAATCTGCTCCCTTTCAGAGGTAATCCGGGGGATGCGGCTGGCGATGGCGTTGTACTCCCGGTTTTTCTGGTAGGATGTTTCGTTCAGGGAATCCTGCTTTTCATCCGCTGCCTTAATTGCTTTCCTCCGTGCGGTCATCTCATGCTCCAGTTCCTTTACTTTCTGCTTCTCCTGAGTTGTCAGGATGTCTTTCTCAATGACGCTCTGCAAGGACTTCACAGCGGAAACTGCGGCAAGATACTTAGAAAACATGGCGGAATTGTTCGCCGACCTTGCGTTGGAAGCCCGCTTCATCAGTTTCTGGACGGTCTGATTCAGATCCTTCTTCGACCCGGCTCTGGACACCTCACTGCGAATCTCCTGAGCGAAGGAACTGGGCAGCCCGTCCAACAGTTTGTCGAGTTTGTTGATGTCCTTCTGGATTTTTGTCCCTTTCGCCCGGACCCGGGCCGACCGGAGGACCTTGGATTTCTCTTCGGACATCCGAGCAATCTCCTCTTCCGCCCTCTCCGTCTCTCCTCGGAGTCTCCTCTGCTGCTCGGAGAGGGATTTAATCTCATCCAGCAGCTTCTGCTTCTTCTCTGCTTCATCCTTTACCAGCTGCTCCAACTGGTCAGACCGCCAGGAGAGCTGCTCCTTATCCTCCTGGGATAGCGGATCGTCCGGTCCCGGCCTTTTTTCCTTCGGCTCTCCCCCGCTCTCGCCGGCTTTCGGACGGATACCAAGGAACCGCTGGGCGAAAAGGGAACGGAAGATGTCAATCTGCAGCTCGTTGCGGCAGACCAGGGACTGGAGCCGGAACAGCACCTCCTCGACATCGGTGATGTCCGTAACGCAGGAGAGACAGAGTTTCAGTCGGTCCACCGGGATCAGGAATCCATAATTGTCCCGAAGGACAATCAGGAAATCCTCTATCTCCTGCAGGATGCTCATACAGCGCCCCCGAACACCCGGTTCATGATTTTCGTCTGGTCGCTCTTATTCTTGGCGAGGAAGCCGATGGTATAGGCGGCATTCTTTTCGATTTCCTCCTCATCCGTTACCCCATGCTCTTTCAAGAACTTCGCCCAGGCAATACCCTCACTGATGCTCGAAGGATGCTGGAGGTCCAGCTGGGTGATTTGGTACAGGTACCCGGCGACGGTATTACAGAACGTTTCATCGTCCGCCACCTTCAGCCGGAGGATGTCCTGTATCTCCTGCCGCGTCTTCTGGCGCACATACAGGTAGATGCAGCGACGCCTCAGAGCATCGGACAGCTCCCGATACCGGTTCGATGTCAGGATGACGATGGGGCGGTCCTCCTCCTTGCACTTTACAGTCTCGAACTCCGGGATGGTCATGGAGAAATCGGAGAGAGTCTCTAGCAGGGTATGTTCAATCTCCTCGGAAGTCTTGTCTATCTCGTCAATCAACAGCACTTTTCGCCCGGGCACAGTCAGCGCCCGGAGAATGGGGCGTTCCAGGAGGAAATCAGAGCCATAGAACTCAACATTCCGAGCCACGTACTGCACACTCTGTTCTACTGTCATCTCCCGCATGGCATCGTTCAGCTTGTCCCGGATAGCTGAAACCACCAGCAGCTGCCGCTGATAGTCGTAGTCGTACAGAATGGATTCAGGGGTAATCCCTTCGTAGCACTGCACTCTGATGAGAGGGATGGAGAGAGCGGACGCCAGGGCGGTGGCAAGACTGGTCTTCCCTACACCCGGGTCTCCCTCAACAAGGAGCGGGAGGGATGCGTCGATAGCGCCCAGGACGGAATATCCGATTTCAGGGTTGGCAAAGTAGCCGGCCCCGGCGAGTTTTTTCAAAAGGTTGTTACATTTCATTTCTTTGTTTTACCATCTTCCACTCTCCCGTTCCCCCGCCCCAGTCCCCTGAAAGGGAGAAAGGCGGAGAGGATGGGAGAAGAGTCCTTTCTGTTGTAATTTGTGCAGACAGCTTCTGCACTTATTGGCTTGGTATAATATGCGGGAGGAACTGAAAATACCGAAAGTTTTGGGAAATATTTGGTGGAACTTTGAGTATTCCGAATGTTTGCTCGTCCTTACCTCTTGCTGGAAGCCTTAATCGAAAATCGAACCTCCCGACGAAGGTTCTTTTCTGCCGGCGAAAGAATTGTGGCTGGGCAGCACTCATCTTTTTATCTGCAAGGTTGTCCCGAAGGATGAAAGTATCTAATGAAGGTTATGAAGCGTCGTCCTCTGCGGCGGATTCCAGAATGTAATTGGCGTAGATGGCATCGTCGCCAGTGAAAGATTTGAAGAAGATCTCGCCAGCTTTTGTCTTCGAATACCCCAGAATAGATTTCGCTGACATCCGCTCCAGGGCACACAAAGCATCCCAGCGCAGCTCAGCATCAAAGGGGTTGACTGATTTCTCGGCAAAATAGTATTTTAATGCCGGCTCTGCAAGTTCATCCAGCACCTCAAGCGGAAGACGGGGCAGCTTCCGTTTGTACAGTTGTGTACAATAGAAAACAACCTGCGAGGTGTATGTATTCCTGCTATTAGACCACAGGAGGGGTATCTGCTTTCCGTCCTGAGGGACGAAAGTCGCAAGGAGTGTTTCCGTCGCCCAGGATATCTGTTCACAATGGTTGGAATCCTTCAGTATTTCGTCCAAATCCAGCAACGGCTTGGTAGGACTACGGAAGCAATACGCCAGAAGGAAAAGCTCCGACTGGCCCAGTTCCCCAATGATTTTCTCCCGTTCCACCTGCTCCACTGTGGGACAGATTTCGCCGGACAGGAACCTCCGCAGCAGATCCTCCAGCCGTCCCCTGATAGATTTCTGGTACTTATTCTTGGTAAAAAACAAGTCGGATACATCCAGGGATTTGTTATTCTCCGCCCGGATGAGAAATTTTCCGCTCTGGAAGTTAAAGAAAACCGGTTTTGCTGCGATGGCCTCGTTCGGAAATGATTTGGAAAGGGTCTGGGACGCCAGAGAGCAGAAGCCCAGAAAAGAAAGTGGGTCGGCGATGAGTTTGCGCTTATCATCCGGATCGATTTTTGTTTTCCAGGATTTTTTCTCCGGACGAAAATCTTTTGCCGCAAGAGAAATGGCATTGTCCCTCCAGTTTACAATCCGGATGCAGTTGTTCCCGCCTATGTAAAAAGCATATTTCGAGACGAGTTCCTTGGTGCAGATAGCGGTAACGTTCCCTATCTTCCGCATTCTGTGTTGGTAGAGTTCTTTCAGATCGGAAGGCAGAGAGTCGATGGGAAGGATGAAGAGAGGCATGTTATCTGTCATCTTGCGGAATGCCGCATAAATGTCATTTTTTAATGCAAGGAAGAGCTTTTCCCAATCTACTTTCCTGAAAATAGACAAAGTTACGGTACTTCTGACGGGCATTCGTTCTGATAGTTTGAACTGGATAGGATAATTCCGATATAGGATTTGGAACGATGCTTCTGCGATAGGAGAAAAATCATCTATTGCGGCGACGCTGCAGGTACATTGTACTTTGGAAACCGGAACCATCATCCTCGTCTGCCATGTAGCTTCTTGTACGGCGTTCGCCATTCTTGCAGTGAGTCTTCTGCTGATATCCGCACTTAGCTGCGGCACGGATGAGCGAAGGAAGCGGATAAACAGAGTATACGCTTCCCTGTCGTTGGTTGAGATTTCAGTGGTTTGTGGCATATATACTGTCTCCTTTTTTTGCTTATCATATCACATTTTTCTCAGTACGAACAGCCCCAAGGAATGGTATCTTGGGTTGAGAATACCGGCCTGGAAAACTGGTAGAGCAGGTCAGAGATTACGGACGTCCTCGGACAGCCATGGACGGCTGCGGACAGGCGGGAATGGCTCCAGAGAGATGACGCCTGGGAAGAAGTTTAGGGGCCGGCAGAAAGAATGTGATGGCGGGGCTGCTGTTGGGATTTTTCCCGGCGGGCAGCCTCTTGATCTATAAATGTCCGTAAGGAAATGCGTCAAAAATTATCTGCCAAAGCCATCTCCTGAAAGGGAAAAGAACGGAGGGTCTACTGAGTGGGGAGTGAGTAGGCCCGCCATTGGATCAGTCTTCCGGAAGGTATTTCCCCGCCAAACGCTGACATCCCGGCAAGGCCGCAAGGAAGAACCTGTCATACACGGCGTCGTTGCCGGCGAAAGATTGAATAGATATCCGCCACATTCTCGTGGCTTTTGTCCTAAAGAAAAACGGCGATTCTTTTGATCGCGTCAAAGCCTGTATCAAAAAACCGCCTGCCCCGAGTTGGAAGCAGACGGCGTATTGCATAACTATGTCTCGCAGCCAGCGGCAGCAGAAATCAGCATCACTGCTGTCTCCCCAGTCGCAGGCGCAGACACCTCCTCGTTGGATTCTACAAGATCCCGCACGAGTCCTTCTATGTCAAACTCGTCAGCGGCGTTCTTCCTGACAGGCATCTCCTTGACCCGCTCAATGTGGCGCCCCCATTGGGAAGTGTTCTTAGTATTGTCCTTCCAGGAACGGGTACCGCCGCTATAATCGGACTTCCAGGAACGATTCCTGGGCTTCTTGGGGGCAGAGTTATCCCGGACAGGCGTAAATCCCAGCAAGTCATCCTCCCAATCCAGCTTCGGCACGCCGCAGGCTTCCACCAGCCGTTGCTTTGTGAAAGCGCCATACCGGCCCTTCCGCAAGGGCATCTTAGACCCCATGTCTACCGGGTCGATGCGGAAGCGGGCCTGGGCAGGGGCGGGGCGGCGATAGGGGAAGTGGTACATGGCATTGACTTCCTTAATCTCCTTTGTCCAGGTACGAATATCCTGACTGCGACCAGCTTCATCGACCACCTGGAACCGGCGCAGCCAGGGGCCATCGAACTCCGTGGCGTAGACGTCGTTTCCTGTAACATTCAAATCCCGGAAATTCAGGGGCGGGGCTTCACCGAAACAATGGTCCCGATACAGCCGGAACCGCCAATAGGTGAGCAGAATCGTCTTGGACTCGAAAGGGATCCGGGACAGCTGGTACAGATCGATCAGATAGTACATATTTACCTCCAAAAATATTCTGTTCTTTTGCCTTGTCTTTCTGGACAGGTTTGGAGATACTATGCGATTCATCCAAAAAATATCAATACTTCCAAAAAAATCTGCCACATTTTGTAAGGGTGCCTTCTTTTTTAGATGCAGTGGCGAGGTTCACGCCCGCACTACGCAATGTCGATACGAAATAAGTTTCTGACTTAGGCTTGCTCCTTGCCGGCTCATCTGTTGTCCCATAAAAAATTCCCTCTGTCTTTGATAGGGGGGCGGCTTAGATGTATTTTACTTGCAATGGACCACAAAGATCCCCCCTTTTGTATTTTTACAAGAGGGGGGGATCTTTTATTGGATATCTTTCAAGAATGAGAGACTCAACCGTCCATCATTGATGGAGAATCGGGCATTTTCCAGTAAGGAAATGACCTCCTTTTCTACTTGTTTATATAATAGCGGTCGAAACCTGTCTTCAGCAAAGGCGGAAAGAACCATCTTCACAAGCATCGCTAAAGAGCAATCCACCAGTGGAGTGGATAAGAGCTGTTGGCAGAGTAATCGTCGTACCAAAGCTGCGTCCACCACCGGAATGATCGCTCTATCGCTGAGAATGTAGCAGGTTGCGCTTACCTTCAATTTTTCAACGTAATACCTCAAAATTGATTTCTCATGACTAACCACAGAGAAGCTAACTTTACGTCGAGCGAAAATGCCAGCCAGTACATAGAAATCAGAGTCCCCAGAATACAAGACTGCCTGGTCCAGACACTTCCTTTCCAATAAATCTTGCAGGCATTCCGCAATAATTTGAGAGTCTACAAGGGATTTTTCCGACTTCAGCCGTTCAACATTGCATAGTGAGACATGGGGCATACAGCGGAGTGCATCCAACGACTTATAAGAGCGATCATCGTAGAAAATTTTTACTCGATGAGCTGCGTCAGCCGAACTACATAGCTGTGCTATTACATAAGGCGGCGTATTGTCAAAATCTACGTAGTTGATTTGGCAGCCGCCAACTGATTCAATACATTCCACCTTAAATGGATGGTCAATATACCGCACATGCGGAAATACCCACTCATCTGGCGCCATCCCCCATTCTTCCCTTTCCCCTTCGGAAACTTCGCTGTCCGCAGAGATAGCGAGTTTTATTGGTGGCGAGGCATAAAACGCCTGGTCGCTGCTCAGTAGATTGGGCAAATATGTACCGAATGTGCTTGGCTTGGGAATGAAGCATTCGTACGGGAACCGGAACTTTTTATTGTGATACTGCTCACTTAGGGCGGTAAAACTCGTTTTATTTTGAGTTGGCCAAAAGAACAATAGTTTTTTCAGAGCTTCTTCATTTGGTAGGCGCATTTCATCAAGCGCCTCCGGCAACTTCCCTAAAATTCTCTCCGTCATTGCATTCGCAAACTCCCAGGCATCGTATAGCCGCTTGTACTCAGACACCAGCTCATCAAAAACACCATCAGGGCAATAGGAGCGCAGAGAGTCTGGAAGTTCGAAGATTTTCTTCCCATTTGTAAAATGAAAAAGCATTACCTGCCTGGCGCGGAAATATGCCCGCACTAGGGATGAGTGCGAATATTGATAAAACTGAGAAAGAATATCGTTTTCTTCGCTCATTGTGGTAATAATTTCGTCTGGAACGCCCATCAAATAGGCTAATTTTGTTGTATCTTTTGTCAAATACTGTTACATCCTTTCCTGAATACTGTAGTTTCCACTGATTTTACTATGGTTTAGAAGGAAAGTCAAATCTTCATTAAGCTGCAGACTCCAGTATATGACTTACTGGGGCCTGCGGCATATCTTTGACGGTGTGGATAATCAGATTTTGACCATTGTGTAGTCTCCTTTATTCTCCTTGTACAGCCGCTAGATTTCATCCTTGCGAGACAGCTCTCGCCCTTTTGTACAGATACCTGTGCTCAGTGTTCAGCATCTGCAGCAGTTCATCTTCCACCTCGGGCAAATTCAGATGAAACGGGTTGAAGAGCAGGCTGCGATTGTGAAACAGCATCCGGGCGAGAAGCTCGTATTCCAGCGCCCATACGGAAGTATTCTGGAAGGTATTCCCGTACATATCCTCAAACCACCTCAGAATATCCAGGATTCGTTTAGGATTCACCTCTGACTGCTCCCACTCCGTAAGGGGTGGGAGCAGTCAGATTTCCTGTGAGTGTCTCGTTTTTGATATTGGCATTATGCAAATATTGTGATATAATACAAGTACTCATTAAGAGGGGCAGGATGGCAATTCATTTAGCCCATGTCAGAGGATTTACGGCGCAGTTATTAAATTCTTATTGTTTGCATATCACTTCTCAACCCCGTAAAAACAGGATGTATACCTAAACAAAAGGAGTTTGCATATGGATACGTATATGGTTAAGGTCAGGTTAACACCAGAGAATATTGACGACATAATGTCCGCTGTTTTGAGCAGTGGAAGAATCAATCGGTGGTGCAAAAAGGTCATGCCAGTAGGAGAGTACCAAGGAGGAAGCCTCGGCAAGCACATCTCCAGAGGGGGGACCCTTGCCTTTCATGACGCTGCAACTACGGACATATGGATGCTGAACAGAGATCGCTTTCTGAATGGCGTGAAAAAGTATCTTGAAGAGGGTCTCCCCTTCGCCAAGACAGATGATGGATGTATCGATACCAAAAACATCAGCCCCATCGTATCTGATGTCATCGTGCAGCTTGCTCTTTTCGGACAGGCGAGCTAATCCAGGTTCCAGGCATTGCTGATGCAGAATGTCAGTACGGAATATGCCCTTGACTCAGGAAGCGATCCCTGCCGGCTCAGCTGTTATCCCATAAAAAGAAGCTCCCCTCTGTCTTTGACAGGGGGGAGCTTTTGTCTGGTCAGTCGAAGTTGTCTATGAGGCGGGACTGCCATACGATTTGTAGGAGTGTAGTGGCGAATTCACTCAGTAAGGATGGAAGCCGTTAGTTTTCGGGAACCGGGTGCATTTCCACTTTCCTGAAAAACACTTTAGGAATGGTTGCGATGACGTAATCATCTTCACGCTTACAGTCCTCTGTTCCACAGTCTTCACACTCTACGCCACATTTGGCGCATATGAGCCCGTTGGAAGTATTGCAGAGCGGGCAGGACCATGCGTAGCAACAGCCAATCCCGTCCTCTATCTCCTCCTGCTCTGGGTACCGGCAGTTAAAGCCACTATTTACACAGAAGTAGTCATACGACTTATCTCCTACCCCCAAAAAGGAGACCGCCTTACATTTAGCAAGGCGGCCCTGTTTGGAGGCAGCAAGCTCTTTTTAGAAGAGAACTTGCCGGCAAGAACAGAATTGTGGACAAGAAAAATAATCAGAGATGTCCTCAGCCAGAGACTTCAGGATGTCTTGTTTCCAATAGAGAACCATGTCCCAGGCCGTATCTGTATACCGGGTATCCGGTCTCAGATACAGTCCAGCCCCTCCCTCATCAGGATCCCTGTCAAGGATGTTGTCTTCGAACGTCCAGCTCTCAAACAGGAGCTGTTTCATAGACTTTTCGGAAATACTAAGGCCAATCAACCAGGCTTGAAGGGGTCAGCCGAATGGGACTATGTTTCAAGCCACCGCTAAACTTTGTTTATCGGCGGGCAGTTGACGTACCGTCCTTCCCCCCCGCCAAGGACGGGGTTAGAATTGAGAGCTTCTAAAATTGTCTTCGGTAAATTTCTTTGCCATGCAGCTTAATTCAGGATTCACAGGCGTACAAAGGCGTTGGGTCAGACAGACTGCGGTGCCAGACAGCAAAAGCCGGTCGGGTCTACGCTGGATGGTGCGAAAAACCGCAGGCAACTCGATGTCCAACCCCACAACCTCGTATCGGCGGAAAGCCTTTCCCAACGCATACTGCAGCTTTACAAACTGGGCAAAGGCGTCAATTTGTGAAAGAGGAATGGACTGCTGATTGGATTCCTGGAACAACGCGGACAACAGTTCATCAGAGCCAATCAAAAGAGAATTGCTGGGAAGATGCGAACACGATACATTCGAGACGGCATCCAAGAATTCTTCGATGGCGTTCGCCCCTTTCTCCATTGCATCATATACTGGCGCATAGGCGTATCGTGTGTGGCAATGAGTCATTAACTGCGCCAGGAGTTTCTTTTCTTTGCGAAGCTCCCTCGCAATGCTCCTGTATTTCTGCTCATCAATTACCATTATTTTTCTCCCTTTTTATGAAATTTCTGAAATTTTTATTCAAACTGCGGCAAGGACTGGACTTGATTCGACAGACCAGCACTCAACATCGTTCTCGTGTTGAATCTGGGCAAAATCTTCCATAATGAGAGATTCCACGTTTTTAAAAAGTGTTTTCCCCTTCATAAGGCGCCACATTTCCAGGGCATCCTGAAAAGAGTTGTTCATTGCGGCATCGACCTCTTTTTTATTTGTAAACGGTCGTGCTTCAGCATACGCAATACAGCCGCCATTGTAGGCATGCAGCAGAACATACGTCACGTCCCCTGGATTCAGTTCAAGCTCGGCTGCTTTGATTTTCCAGGCGTATGTATCGTCATATATCTGAAAAACTATAGCACCCTGGCTCTTTTTTGGCTCGATCTTGCTGGGACTGATTTCATGTTTGTCTGCACAGACTCGGACGCTCTCCTGGATGTCTTCTTCCATCCCTTTCTCTGCTGCTTCCTCACTGAAGAAGACCTTGCAGGTAGGCTCGCACTTCTCTCGTCCGGAGACACATTTTGTCAAGATAAAAAGCTTCACGAATATCCCTCCTATCGCATTCGTTAAGATATTATGCGTTTCTGCGAAGAAATATCAAAAAATGGAGTGTTTTTTTCTTTCCCATGACAAGAAAACCCCAACTGACACAAGGACGGTTGGGGTTGAATTGGTTGACGGGCCTGAGAACCACTGGAAATTTTTGTATGCAAGTTTGCATACGGGAGGAAAGTGAGGTGTCTTTTATATTTTTCAACACATTTACATATTATTTGGAAGCATCCCAAAAAAGGATGAAAAAAAAGGAGGTTTCTTCTAATGATCATGAAATACAACTTTGAGAGCATCGGCAACTTCGAACTCACACAACCCATCATGCTGGCCTGTGACCCCCGTCAAGGCGAGGACGGTGCAGCCATATTTCTGCCCGACTGCAAACTTGGAACCTGGGAAGCTTCTGTAGCCCGCGTCAATGATCCCTTCTGGGGGCATTACGTTGCGGCTCTGGCCGTCCGTCATATTGACGGGCCTTCCCTTGCAAAATTTAAAAAGATCAAGCTTAACTCATGGGGAAGTATCTGGGATAAGATAAAGGTATTTGTCACCAAGATTACAACAGGAATCGAGTTGTACCCAGACGATCTCTATGTAGCTTCTGGACAGGCTGGCTTTTTTGATGAGGAATTCTGCTGGGATGACAATGTCTGTAAGGATATAGGGGAGGATGTTTCCTGGGATCTTCTTTGTTGGGAAATTTCTAATGGCGAAGAGTCATGCGGGGTCATTCCCTATGGCGTAGTAGCTAGATCTGGCGTCGAAAGCGAATGCGGATGTTTCCTGTACTATATGGTAAAAGATCATCAAGTCGTTGCCGCCATGATAAAATTTGTAGAGGACAAAAGTAATCCCTCTGGGATAGAGCTTTGTGAATAGCTTAGAACCCGTAGCTCGACGGAAACCCCACCCGACAGGGAGGAACGACCACCGGACAGGATAATTCATAAATCTGCCCATTCCTGTTCCTGGCAGTCATCCTTCCTGCGTCAACACAGCCATCCCAACCCCCATCGAGATGAAAACGAGGTAACTGTTACTCTGACTGGAGAATCCGGTACTTCCGCTTTGTCCCCTGATGAGCGATTGGATTTCCTCATTGAGATGTTGAAGGAAGCTGATAACGTCTTTGTCAGCGAGAGTTCTCTGTACAATGCTGTAATTCTGAACAGAATTGATCTTCACGAGAAGGAGCGGCGGAATATCCGCAAAGCGGCCCTGGCAAAACTCACGCCAACGGAAAAAGCGGTGCTTGGGCTGGGCGACTAAACACATCTGCTCTATAGGACTCTCCCCGGGTATCCCCCGGCGGAGAGTCCCTTTTTAAAACCATTCATGCCTGTAAAGGCAGTCAAGTCCTATGTCCGCAAATCTGCCCATACCCTTCCCTAGAGTCGGCCCTCCTCCAGGTTGAATCCATTCGGCACAACGTTTCTACCGGTAATAACCTAATCCCTCAGTTCCACCTTTTCCATATTCTCAACATCATAGCCAACATCCAAGACCAACTGCTCAGCAACCACCACATTGCCGGCCAAATTATGGGACAGAAACTTCGTTATTTTCGCACACACTCTGCATTGCCTTATCGTTGACTTCAGGATTTCCATTTGATACACTGGCTTCAGTGATAGCAGGATAGTACAGGCTGAAACCGACTTAATAGATTTGTCCAGGACAAACAGGCCCCAACTCTCTATAGGCAGAGCAATCTGCGGGAGTTAAGACTGTATTATCATTTTTCTCAAGTCATTAGTGTTATTGTACGCATATCAAAACCCGCAAAATTTGTGCATTAAGACGAAACTCTTCGCACAGACAATTTTTTTGAAATAAGTGTCCACCAAAAGGAATGCGCTGTGGTTGTATTATATTGAAGGGTATTTTGCAATAAAATATGCAAAGGGGTGAGTATGGTTCGATTTGCCTATTGTGCCAACCATGACCAATATGCCAAATACATTTAACTCGATATTTGATATGTATAGTGGGACAATGTTGAAGATAGCCTACGGAATCACAAGAGATAAACAGCTTGCTGAAGACGCTGTGCAGGAATCTTTCCTCAGAATATCAAAAAATATGGAAAGATTAGAAGATATTCATTCTCCAGAAACGCGCGGTTATATTTTAACAATAACAAGGAACACATCGTTATCCGTACTAAAGGTAAGGACTGGTATTACTAACAGAGAATGCTCCCTGGATGAAATTGAAAATTTGCAGGACCCCTGCGATATTGAACAAGAGGTTATTTCAAAGGTAAGTTTTGAGGAACTTGTTTCAACAATACGGGAACTTCCAAAAATATATGCAGACGTATTATACATGGACTGGGTTATGGATCTTTCCATTCTCGAAATATCTGTACAATTGGGGCTTCGAGAAGACACCGTAAAAAAGCGCGTAAATCGAGGAAAGAAAATTCTCCAAAAACAATTGTTAAAAAATTTGAAGAGGGATTCGGTATTATGAATTTAAACGAGAAGTTGCGGTCCGCTTTTGTTGAAGCGTATGCTCAAGAATATGATGAAATTGCTGAATCGAATGAGACAAGTGATACGCTTACTGAAGATGATATAAAATATCATCAGAAGAAAATCCGAAGAAAAATAGGGCTTCCCCTGGACCATCCTCACCGACATATCAACTGGATGCGGACAGGCTTCGTTGCAGCATGTCTTTGCATCATTTTGTGTGGATTTATGGGGACTCCGGCGATTAGAGAAGGAATATTTAACTTTATTCTTGAGAAATACGAGGAATACACTACGGTTCTATTTGATTCAAATAGTTCAAATGCACCCAATGAAAAAAAGATAGGTGGAAATCTACCCATCCCAGAAGGATACGTCATTGTAGAAGTATCAAAAGATTTGCCAGGTTATTATGAGTCACGCATACTAACCCCCAGCGACTCCCATTTTCTTTTGATCCAGGTAGCAGCTGGCGGCACTGGGTTGTCCATCGACACCGAGGGAGGAACATCCATTGAACTGAAAATAGAGGGACATGAATGTATTGGGGTAGAAAAGAATGGGGAGTCCACCTTAATTTTTTCGGATGAAGAGTTTGGTTATCTTTTATCAACACAAGATGGAATGGAGGTTTTAACAGAGTTCGCACACCAACTCTTCAAATAAAAGAAAGGAAAAATTTATGAGAAAAAGATTGGCTTACATTTTGGTTTCGCTTCTGTATGTCTGCACCTCAGTACTAACCTGTCAAGTGGGTTATGCGGCATTTGCAGGCGGCGAAGATGGTGAGGAGACACAACCTAGATACTCCTACACCTCGTTCATTACCGCATATGTAGCGGAAAACAGCGATGGAGATGCAGATTGCACTGTTACTGTCCATGGCAAGTCTTCTGCAACGAAAATTAGTGGCTACATGTATCTGGAGCAGTACAAAAATGGTCAATGGATTCAGTATGACTACTGGTATGATTCTGTAAGCGACAGCACCATGTACATGTCGGAGACACGAGCTGTTACTTCAGGATATAAATATCGCGTAAGGTTCTCGGGAACAGTGTATTCAGGAAGTAATTCAGAGTCAGTCTCAGCAACGAGTGCTACTGTTCAGTTCTGAATATTTTAAAGAACAGGCATTTTTGATAGAGTATAAGGGGCAGGGGCTGTGAAAAACGCACAGCCCCTGCCCTCTATGTGTGGGTGTTCCTGTTTGACACCCAAACGAAGTGGTTGCCACAAAATATCAAAAAAGCTGTCCACCGAAAAGAATGCCAGAAGGTTTTAAAATGTAGAGGAAAATATGAAGTGTAGGTGAATACGAGGAGGGGTGATAAAGGGGCCAACAATGTATTATAAAAAGGGCTGACGCCAGGGGGATAGGAAGTGGTTAACTGAGACCATTTGAAAGAGTCATAACAAAGCTAAAAGGCTTACCCTTGGGGACAGTTCTAATAAAGGGTTAAATTAAGGTGGTGATAAATTATGTAACGGTATTCAGTGTTTTGTAAACACAAAAGATTATAACAACAAAACTTGGACATTTGAAAGGAGCAATTTTTACATGAGAAAACGTTGTATATCCGTAGTCCTCGCAACCTTGATGGTATTTTCCCTAATGAGTACCACCGCTTTTGCATTTGAAAACAATACCATCGATGAGCCGCTACCCAGCGATATCGAATTTCCTTCAATGGATATTCCTTTAATGGAATCAGCGGGCGAAGAGTTGGAGTACTCTACCAACTACTATGATCTTTCTACTGGTGGTGTTGAATTGGCAAATCTGGCCGATTTACCTACCGCAACCAGCGCAGATGCAATTGTCCAGGAATTTTCTGGCTACCTCTCCGCAGAAGACGAATTCCAGTATGTGCTGTTCACAATGGAATCTGGTCAGATTTTTAACGCAACATTGGAATGTCCTGATAGCCCCTATCTGGACTATGGATTACTCTTATGCAAGGTTGCTGAGAATGGCGATTTAACACCCATCAGCGAGTGTAACCTGGGAACCTACATTGACCCACAGACAAACAAAACTGTTGATGAGGGGCTTTCGTTCGTTCATAACCAAGCATCAGCGCAAAACTATGCCATCCTTGTAGTTTCCAGCTCTGGCAGTAGTACAAGCGATGCGTTTCGTCTTAGGATTAGCATTGATGTAGCTGGCTCTTTTGACAGAAATGAACCAAACGACAATCCTTTTATCGCAACAGAAATGCGTATGACAACTGTAACTCCGGCGAGCGGCAGTATATCTGGTTCCTTGAATACTGCAGTGGATCAAGATTGGTATACTGTCCGCATTAGCGATTATGGTGTATTTCAACTGTCAGCTGGCGACTATGTGGCAGAGCCATATTACGCGACAACAGGAAACAAGATGGTTCTAGCCACCAAAGCTGGTGCCAATTATATTCTTCCCGAAGGAGTTTACTATATCGAGGTTTCTGCTGCAGAAGGAGAAGCGTTTTCTCACGGTTCCTATACGCTTTCCATTGTTGATCAATCTAAGTACAGCACTATGTACACTGCGTTTGATTTTGGTGATTGGGAGAGTATCTACAGGCCCCGGCCCGAAACCATTCCTATGGGACAAATTGAAGCATACTTCAAATTCGATATTGATACATACGAGAGGGTCTATGCCTATATTACACTTTATGGTGATTATGGTGAGCAGATCATTGAGTCCTTGAATGCAAACGGTGAAAGAATTGATCTGGCGTACACAGAAACTCCCGGCGACATTATCACATCGGCAACAACTGGGCAGAAGCGTTTGATTGTTGATGCAGATGGTGTTTACGGCGATACTATTTATCTCCATGTCATTCGTAGCGAGCCGCTTAACTACTATACCTCTATGGTCCCCAATATTATGAACCGTTGGCAGGAAAACTCTGGCACCTTCACTTTCACTGGAACCGCCAGCAATCCTGGATTTGATGTGTCGAGTAGCATTTATTGTGACCTTACCAATAACAGTAGGATTCCCAAGAGTGCTATTGTTGACAGCATAACGACAACCGGGAGCATGTCTCAGAGCGTGGGAGGTGTGACTACATATTTGAATCCCGGTGGACAAGGGTGGCTGGAATCCAGAACGTCGGGTAGCCGTGGCTCTTTTGATCTGGGCCTTGAATATGGTGTTTCCGCAAGACAACGCTGGGAGTTCAAGTACAAGCAGACCGCATTTGCAAGTACTAAAATGAGCAGCGTAAAAATGACCATCTATTGGTATGCAGACATCAACGAAAACAATTACGAGCGCTGGCCGGTAGGCCCCACAATTTAGTTGATTAGTTGAAAACAGGATGCTTCTGGGAAGGCATCGAAGTCTTCCCAGAAGCATTCGGTTGGATTAAGCAATGAAATGTTAATTCCTGCTATATGTAACACTAATCGCATTATGGAAGAAGCGGAGGATTATATGGGAATCAGTATAACTAATAGACCCTGTGAACGAACAGCCTATTACGGAGAGCAACGCAACACAATCCAGACGAACACGAAGGTAAATACTCCTCCCGCCTGCTATACTCAGGATGAAGTAACAATTTCCCAAATGACAAGGGATACTTTTGAGAAAGAAGGAGAACGAGTAGATGCCGTGGCTGCTATTGATGCTGTGTCGAAAGAGCAGGTTGATGGCAGCACAGCTACAACATTTACTTCTTTTGCCACTGAGTTTAGTAAAATCACGGAAGGCTATACTGATACGATCTGGGAACACTACGCTAAGGAGCATGAGGAAAACTTAACCTACGATAACCCCAGCACTCATATCTGGGATAAGTATAAGAACCCAGATTCCCCCGATTTCCGCACTGATTTATCAGAAGATGAACGTGCTTGGGCCTACGATCAAGAATTGGATATGCTAAATGGAGGTAAGCATTTACAAATTAGTAACCCATTTGTGTTTATTTCTGCTGGGGGTCCACCTACCCTTTCCTCTGCAGCTATGCAGGCGAATCAGTTGTGCCGAACTCAATTTGACGACTCTATTCACGCCCTTTTTTCTGAATGTGGAATTGATATCCCGAAGGATGAATCATTCAGATTGACAGTGGATGAATCGAACTTTTCCATTCATGTAATCGGGTTGGAGAACGAGGAACTAACAGAGGCAATAGAGCACGCACTGAACCGGGGGGATAATGGAAAAAATTTATATCAGCACCTTAAACTGACTACGCCTGATGGAAAAGAACTCGGTGTAAATTATACAGATGGGCACTTAGAAGCGGTAAATTCACATCAAAAGATTGATGATAGCGTTATTTCCGAAATCAAAAAACAAGCAGGTCCCTCTTGGGGCCGCTATTCCAGTGCGTATAATCCCCACCAAGAAGCCATGAACTCTGAAATTTTAAAATTAAATCCAGACTCTCCCCTTAATACTCAGGAGCGAATGGATCGGGTAAGCGCAGCTGTACGGGTGGGGGCACCGGAAATAGTTGCCGAATTTCGTACTCGGCAACATGATATGAGTTTAATTATTAACAAAAACCGAGATATTGATCCTGATGGATCAATCGCTCTAAAAACCTATGTGAGGGCCTATGCACAACCAGCTATACAGGCGAGAAAAGCCATAAGCGAATATTACTCAGAAGCACACAAGGAAAACAGCTCCTATCCCTTCATTCAAGGGTTAGAGCATATTGCACAAAAATATAAACGTCCCGGCTCTGCAATTTTCCGGGATGATTTGCCAAAAGGGCAGCGGGATATGTATTATCGCCAGGAACGGGCGTTGTTAACTGGTGCAAGGGTGACGCTGTTCGACCCCTATGCCTTGGCGGCTATGGGAGGCATACAGACGGCTCAAGACAGCCACCAATTTGCTATGCAGGAAGTTCAGCAGAAGATGGATGACCTTCGAAAGCAACTTGCAGGCTGAGACCATAAGGGTACTACATCAGGATATTTGACCTGGCGCATCACTTTGATGATTGTATTTTATCCTGCTGCACGGCAGATTAACAATTGGTTAAATTCGGCGGGCTTGGCTGTTGTGGAAACAGTTAAGCCCGTTTCCTTTCGTGTTTTTTTTGGCAGTGTCTGATTTCTACCCCTCCACACCGGTGGCAGGCATTGCTGGATGTCTTCTTTCTCCCAGATTCTGCAAACTTAAAGAGCAAAAACCCTTGACACTATCCACTGCTCAGATCGCAATCAACAATAGGAGCAATAAAGCCTCCGTCATAACTCCGCAGTTGGCTGCAAACCACTTCTCCGGCACAATCCCAGTGTCGCTGAGCAAGAGCGACAGGGTTTCCCTATGGGTAATCAGCGCCACGCCAATCGTGCTACCGGCTCAGTCTGCCGGGCCTCCCTGTTCATGCTTCGCTTGGGCTAAGGTGTAGGCTACGGAAAAACGAAATTTGTATGAACCACAAAGGTGAAGCCATAAAGTAAGCATCAAATCGACCAGTCCAAAAGAGAGCCGCAGTGCTGGATTGAATCATCACTAGAGCTCATAAATATTACAAAAAAGCTGTCCACCAAAAAGATTGCTGGAAGGTTATAAGTATATAGAGGATAATAAGAAATGTTAGCGAATACAAGGAGGGATGATAAAGGGGTCAACGATGTATTATATCTGTTATATTTAAATTCCATTTGATTTGCTCTGAGTTGTGCTGTTCTCCTGAATCAATTCAAAAGTAAAATAGGAGGCGACAAAATGAAGAATGCAAAGAGACGTATCGCGGTTTGCCTGCTCGTTGCACTTATGCTCAGCTGCACTGCTCTTGCAGACTCTGGCTTGAACGCCTATTGTGTGGTACCCAAATTTGGTTCCGAATTCTCTACGGGATACGGCGAGAAGGAATCCACAGGATCGTCCGCATATCTTACGGACGTTACCACAGGTGGCGGATACAAGGTGGACGTCCGTCAATGTTCGGTGGTCGGGACGGAGGACCCGACCAAGGAAACGGTTTATTCTTCTGGCGGATGGTGCGGCCCTGTCAGCACAGATGTTCCTTCTGCCTATGTCGAAGGTACGAGCCGGATGTTGGAGGGTACCAATGTGCGTCTCCAATTTAAAAGTGCGCTTTCAACACTTGTACGTGTTGAGGTTAACGGTACCTGGGACACCAACTAAAATACCCTGTCAGGCACCTTCAAGATGACATAAATCCATCGGGAGAACAGCATGACTTAGAACAAATCAGAAAAGCACGAATGAGGTGAAGCACTTGAAAGAATATAACAAGGGGACAAGCATTGGTTGCATTATTGGAGCAGCAACGGGACTTGGTTCCTCTATAATTGTTATGCTTATAATTTCACAGGGACATACCATCAAATACCCAATAGAGCAGTGGTATTTTGCTCAGGACTGGCTGGCGATGGTGTATCCCCTTCTCTGCTCAATCCCATTTTGCTGGGAAACATTCTACCAAAGAAAGTCTGGGTATCTGCAATATGTAACCAATAGAAAAAGCCTTCCCAAATATTTACTCCAAAGATATTTTTTATCCTTGGGACAAGTTGCTGTGCTAATATTTATGGTATCATTTTTCAGCGCATTCGCTGCACTCTACTTAATTTCGCCAGCACACCCCTCTGAGCAGTCTTTCATGCAATATGAAGCATGGGGAGAAATGATCATAAATTCACCCGTTCAGTACGTCCTACTGCTCTCAATATGGAGGATTGTGCCTTCTTGCTTGATTTATACACTGGGATATGCTCTGGCTATCTTTGGAAAAAATATATTTATAGTTTTAACTGGACCATTTGTTTATTCAATCGTGGAAAACTTTGCATTTTCCGCAATAAACGCCCCATATTTGAGCCTGATAACAACCTTTTTCCCAGGAAGATTATCAGCAAGCAGCATTACACCTGCACGAATGTTTGTAGGACCCGCTATACTGTTTGTCATAATCGCTGCGATATTCTTGTCGGAATATGTGCGTCATCGGAAGGGGACGTCGAGATGCTTAGGTATACAATAACAGAAATTGTGTCGACCTTCTTAAGTAAATCGACGGCTTTAATGCTTTTTATATACGGTCTATACATACTATCGTTCTATCCGCCAGGAGAATATTGTTGTCTTCCTTTTGGAGAATATATACTGCTTGCGATATGCGATACACGCTATTTTACACTTATTTTCTTTGTGATACTCACGGTATATTTTGTAAAGCTTGAATCAACACCTAATTCAATGGTGCTTTCCAGAACAGAGACATTTCTTGGCTATTTTTTGAAAAGAACAATTGCAATGGTTGTGGTTATTTTTTTCCTTATAGTAGTTCATGTCTCAGCCGCTTTATTTATAAGGATTCTGGTGAACGCACTCTTTGTGGAGACCCCAGATTTATCAATTGTACTTCCAAAGGATAGATTAGAAATCTTAAGGGCATATCGTTCGCTATCGTCAAGTTCATTTGCTGCAATTACTGCGACTATCTTATATCTCATCTCCGGATATACGCTTTATTACACCTTTCTTTCCGCCTTGTTCCTTCTTGTAAATAAAAAACTTGCATTAGCCATAGTCCTGGTGAATTTCTTTGTGACTCTATGTGGTGTGCAATATGGAGTCGATGCCTGGCATCCTACGTTGTTCCTAAAGAATTATATTTCTCTGCCCTATGCCCTTATGTTCGGGATGTATCCATGGTCGCAAATAATTACCTTTTGTGCCTGGGGTCTTGTTTCATTGCTGGTGGGAAAAAGATGGTGGTGTGGAAACAGATGTTGAGAATTTGTCACTGCGCAAAATGGTGCATTTCATTGGTATTAACAAAACATCGTGTGTGTACTGCTGTTATAATGATAGCCCTATCCGAGTTGCTCTGGTTCACATATGCACCGCAAGAACGTGTGATAGATGCGATACGATCATTATACTATGGCTATGGATTTGGATACCTGGATATTGTTCCATACCTGTTTTTTTTAATCATTAACGGTATGCCAGTTTACTTCCTTTCTATTATGCTATGTGATCACATGGGATCTGGGCATTCATTTGCAGCAATACGTACGGAAAGCAATTTTAACTTTCTCCAGAGTGCAGAGTTTACCGCTGTTGTCTGTGTCCTCCTTTATATGATTCTATATGTTTCTGTAGCTGCAGTATTGAATAGAAGTCTGAATATCATATTTCACGGACTGAATTTTTACAACCACACAGCCGCTTTCAGTAGCATGGGAGGCACAGTATTATCCCTCATTCTTTCACTGATTGCACGGTTTTTGGAAATTCTCATGTTGTTATCCCTTGAAACATGTATCTCTGTTATAACTAAGAAATCCGTGGTGGCATTCTTGTTAACAATAGGGCTATACCTTCCTCTTCTATTTGATTGGTGCGGGAAATTCTATCCAATAGGGATGTCTTCGTTATCAAGACTGGTGCAGTTGGGAGAGAATATCGAATTTGCAGCATTCATGGTTTGCGGGCTATATGCTGTTATAATAGCGATATGCCACCGCATCCTGAAAAGACATATATGGCGTATACATGAGGTCGGGAGGTAAAATGATGGATATAATTCAGCTGGATCATATTTCTAAAAGGTTTGCACATAAGATTCTGTTTGATGATGTGATTCTGCGCGTAAGCGAAGGATCGATTGTTGGATTTAAGGGCGCAAATGGTTGCGGGAAGTCGGTGCTCTTCAAGATTATTTCCGGATTATATCGACCAGACTCCGGAGATGTCTATGTGCGGGGAAAGAAGATTGGTGATGATTTTGATTATCCTCCGGACATGGGAATATTCATTAACGCACCGGGTTTCATACCCGTATACTCCGGATTCAAAAACCTCAAGTGCCTGGCTGATATCCGAGGGAAAATTGATTCAAAAAAGATATGCGCTACGATGGATAAAGTTGGGCTGAATCCCAATGATAAGACGCCTGTAAAAAATTATTCTCTTGGTATGAAGCAGAAGCTTGGTATTGCACAAGCTTTCATGGAAGATCAAAGTATACTGCTTTTGGACGAACCTTTCAACGCCCTGGACCAAGAGTCTCATCTTCATATGCTGGACTGTCTGAGGGAGCTACGCAATGCAGGAAGGACCATTTTGATAACAAGTCACAACGCAGATGACCTTGATACTCTGTGCGATACGACGTACTTGATTCAGGACAGCAAGATACGTCCTGTAAAATAGTTTATCGAACTCAAATGTCTATCATATACTGCGTGCTAATCCTCATTCCACAGTTTACTGGTTCCCAATTTTGTTGCCGGAAATAAATTTTGCTTATATCCGCTAGACACCTCTCACATGTTATTTGTTGTAGAAAGGGTGATAGCAATTGAGATTGCCTTGCTGCCTACAGATGGGAAAGGTAGCATTGTATAATGGGCCATCAGAATCTTATATATGAAAGGAGAAAGCTTATATGAAAAAGCGTTTTATGTCCCTGGTCCTTGCGACAATGATGGTATTCTCCCTGGTGAGCACTTCCGCTTTTGCTCTGGGGGTTGAGGATACCGTTGATAACACATTTGTTCTCTCCAACGATGCCTATGAAATTCATCAGATGTTTGATCTCTCTTCTGTGCAAAACACCGCACCTGACGTCAGTATTCCGGAGAATGCACATTTCACCGATACGGGCATAACTGAATCTATTGCCGAGCCGCAACCGATGGCCCTGGTTGATGATGTAAATACCCCTCCGGTGGCGGCCTTGCAGGTTGTGATTCTTAATCCGGAGTCCATGGTCAACGGAAATTTCACAACTGAAACCCAGTTGGCGTGGCTGTGGGCCTATAACGGCGAGTCGTTTACGTACGATCCCGATGGCGATGATATAGTCGATATGAGGATTGGAGGAATTTTCTCTGATGATATTATTGGAACGCTGAACGGCGGTATCGGCTTTGCAACTCAGTTCAACACCGCTGCCCAATATATTTTGACGTTCCAGGTACAAGATTCTCGCGGTGCATGGTCTAATGTGGCCCAATATGCATTCCAGATTGAGCCGGCAGATGGGAATACAAGACCTGTATGTGAAATCGGAATCAGTTCTAATAAGGTAGCGGTAAATCAACTCATGATGGTTTCATGGGCCGATTCCAGCGACAGCGATGCAGGTGATAGCGTTACAGGCTGTGGCGGGGTTGTGATCAAAGATGGGGTAATGTCCAATTTGGCAGACTATGCTGTACAGGTCGGGCAAGACTATTGTGTTTTAACCTTTACGGAGTCTGGAACATACGAAATCAGGATGCGCGTCTGCGATTCGCATGATGCATGGTCTGACTGGGTTACTTTCAACGTCCAGGTTGAAGATGTACGCTTGACAAATGTTGTCATTGAGGGTATAACAGACTTGGAAGGCTCCCAGTCCTACTGGGTGCGGCAAAACGAGGCAAAGAATTGCCAGGTGGAGAATAGCCATGATGGGGCAGCTTTCCTCTGTGAAAACTTTGGCTCCCATAGTTTCCCCTACTCTTTACCTCGCAAGCTTGTGATGGATACCAATTTCTTTGTTTGGGGGCAGGTGGTCACTGAGTCTGGCATTCCCGTTCCAAACACTACAGTTACAATTCGGATGCCCGTCTATGGCAGCACAGGTATCCGTCAGACAGTCACCACGGATAGTAAAGGATACTTCACATATAATCCGTCATCTCACCAATATTGGGTCGATATCGGATATTACAAAAGCACCAATGATGTAGATTTGTTACATTCCGGAACAATGAACGCTGAGTATATCCGCTATTCCAGCTCGACAGGAACGACATTCGTTTACCCTACGAGCGTTTCCGTCAGCGCATTGGGTACCACATACTCGGAGGATGTAATTTGTGAAATTGGTTACTCTCAGGATCCCGTTATCGGAAGCCTGGTATATATCAGGGGCGAATGGTATTATATATAAATGGTGAGGTAATTTATAATGGATGTATCTGGCTTGTCGGGCCTATTCCAGTCCAACAGGATTTTTCAACCGGAGAATCTGCTAGGACAGAAACTTGTTCAGTCTCCAGTCAACGATACGCTGCACCGGCTATCTGAAAATCTGCTAAATGCAAAAACCCAGGCAAACGATTTGAAAACCAGGTTTGATACCTTGGAACTGTCAGCAGAGGACACAGAAGGAAAAAGGAAAACTTCTCTGGATGAGATGCCGGAGGGCCTGTTACGCTTCTATTTGAACCAATGCAAAGTTGGCGCATGTTTGAGCCAGCAACACGAAGCCTCTTTGATGGAATACCGGAATCAGCTCTCCGCCTTTGACCAAACTATTCAAGAATATCAGGATATGTTGGACGGAAATAAGGCTTTGCCGAAGCAAATGAAACTGGATGATATCTCCAAACTGCTGGATGCAACCAAGGCGATGCGTGAGCAGTTTATGCAGCAGGGTGCAGCAGAGCTGAACCAGATATCGAATCACAACCCTACCCAAGAGGGTTACATGGGAAAGGCTTTCAGTATGGTCACAGAGTGGGTAGAAAACGGCTCAAGTGATACTCGCTGGCAGATCGATGTCTCCGCAAACGATATTTACGGTGAAATTGACCGTGCCCTTTCCTCTGCTCATAACATAACATCCACGTTTCAAAAAGGTGCCTCAAACATCCTATCTGAATTAAAGCGGAGAGGATGCGTAGAGGACGGGGAGATAATTCCTTATGACAATCAGGGTGCAGAATCCAGCGAATCGGTTCAGAGGGAGTCACTGTTTCAGTCCATTTATGATGAGATTTGGAGTGTATTTCAACGAAGTATCAACGAATGAATCAATGTAATCCTTATTCCATGATAGCTATTTCAAAACAAATATTGTAAATGCCGCAAAGGGGGCAGAAGTCCTTACAAGGATTTCTACCCCCTTGGTTTTTCTTTTGTGTGTATCCAAAACAGGACTTGAATTCCAATTTTAGAAACGGTCTCCAGGAAAATGTTGTTATTCGTTTCCTTCTTGGATTTCTTTACCGCTTGTCCTCTTTTTCTAGTTGCTTTTACAGAAGCTATATGGTACTATTGCCGTAATTGGCCCTCATGTTCAAAAAAATGACAGATCGAGGAATACATCATGAAGAACAATGAGTTAATGTCCGTCTCCGTGAGAGGTTTGCTCTCTAATCAAACTGTTGCTAAACTTGTGTCCATTGCCAAAAATATAAATATAAAGGGGTATTCTGGAAAAACCAAGAGTGCGCTCGTTGAACTGATATATCCCCGAATCACAGACCGCACCTTCCTAGAAGACCTCTTTCTGATTTGCGATCACCGCTCCTGGGAATATATCCTCACTTCCTCCACAGACTCCTCCCCTACCCAAGTCCCAAACATCGTCCTGTCTCCGTGCGAGGCTCTTGCTGAACTTTGCCTCTTACAATGCACGAAGGGTGACTCCTGCTCTTTCATCGTAATGCCCGCAGAGATTAAAGAGGTATTTGCTCAATTCTCTGCAGATGGCTATATGGAGCGGAAAGCCAAAGCGGATCTTCTTGATCGCTATGCCCTTGCAGTCACCCACCTATATGGACTCATCCGGCAGGATGAATTCGTGTCTATTTTCAATGCCCAGAACAGCGTCAAAACAGATGTTGACGAGATGTTTTCTGTGCTGATTCAACATGTTCAGTCGGATGCCCCCTATGGGTTTTGGGACGATTATCTTACCCATTCCCTCTTTGAGGAAAATGAGTACAAAGATACAGAAGACTTACTCTCTGCCCTCACGGGTAAACAGCGGTTTATCCCTGAACGAAGCCTCCTGCTCCAATACGCAGATCCTAATTTCATAGAAAGAAGCCCGGCCTCAAACAGGTTTATGCGTTTCTTCTGTGATAAGATGTCCTGCAGCGAGCGGATAGCGGCAGACATCACCTCTGAATTCTCTTTTGCCTGCCAAGTGGATGCCTCTATTGGAAAGGCACTTAGTCTCCTGGATACATATGATTTGCGTCTTACAAAAGATCGGGCAAAAGAATTGATACCGCTTCTTGTAGATTTGTCTAACCACACGAGGAAATGGTCAAATTGTGGATTCACTCCGGAAGAAATCCATCAACAAAAAATCCGTAGTTCTTCTGTTCGTCAGGGGCGGAAGATTGGGCGGAATGAACCATGTCCGTGTGGAAGCGGAAAGAAGTATAAAAAGTGCTGTGGTTTCTAATCCCCAGCAGCACACAAGGGCGAAGGCAGCATATCAGCCTGCCTTAAAGTAGTCCGGCAACGTTTGTCCCCCATTGGCGATTCATCCCCGACCGACTTTCGTCGGTTGGGGTTTTCTCGCCATGGGGAGGATAAAAAGCAGCGTCACTCCCACAATTGGAAGTGACGCTGCATTTCAGGAAGGAGTCAGGCAACCGCCTGGTAACCCTTCTCCACCGCCCAGGGGAGGGAGTCATTCCCCTCCGCTTCCCGACCGATTTCCCCCTTCATCAGAGAGAAGAACAGTTCCGCCTTGTTGTAGTCATCAAAGCCCCAGACGAAGGTGATGTAGTGGTTCTCGTCCTTGGCAGGGACGACCCAGACGCGCTCTCCGGTTTCCGTGACCCAGTTGCTGGAAATGGCCTCATCGGCATCCATCAGCCGGATGTAGTCCGGGGCCGGACGCCGGTCATCATCGAACCTGGTATCCCTCGACAGAATCACGTAGTAGGGGTGCAGCACCTCAGCCTTTTTCTTGTACATTTCTTTCATCCGCCTTTCTTCTTTTAGCCTTATGGAATTGAGTTGATGTAATATACGCAAAATAGAAAAATTATATTACCGCAGAATGACTGCCCCTATCATGTTCGTTGCTGGGAGTGGAAGGGGTACTCATCAGTCCCTCCACGATGCTGTGCAGACGGTTTTGGAGCATCGATTCCATATCCATGGGGAGAAGGAAGCTTCGATCTGCCGCTGGGGGTTTCGAAAGGGAGGAGCCAGGGCAGTAGTAACAGATGTTCAGGTAGATGTTTTTGCCATCGACCCAGTCGAAGGCGCGGACTTTATACCCGCCAGCTACCCAGGCATCAATCTCAATCATCTTTTCAGCCCTCATCCAGAAACCGCTCAAAGCTGGAGAGAGCTTTGACCCATGACCGGGTAATGACCCGGTTCTCGTCCGTCACGGGACCATCCGCTTTTTGGACGCAGTATTCTCCGGGGAGCAGTGGAAATAGCAGAACATTGCTCCGCTTAAAGGTGTCGCCAATGACCATTGCCGTAGAGGCGGCAATTTTTTCTTCCTTAGAAAGTTTCATTATGATTTCTCCTTTTAAAATTCAGCTGTTGGGCTGTGTGGCAGATAGAAATTATGTGGATTATCTTGCGTCCAACAAAGTTTGCAAAAGAGGCCGACATGTTAATATCGAAGCGGGAGAACGTAGGCAATCTCGTGGTCAGCGTTCTCCATCCAGTTTTTGGGATATATAAGCAGGGATTTTAAGTAGAATCCGCCGTCATAGACGCTTAGATCATAGCTCCAGGGCCGATGGCCTCCACGGCGTCTACTAAATAGCAGGGATTATAGAATCCCTCAACCGTTCTGCCATCCGGAGTCTGCGCAACAATTTGTGCAGGAGGAGCGTTAATCCTATGTGGATTTCCGACTCTCCAGGGCTTAGACAGCTGTCTCCACTCGCTGATATGGGCGGCAGTAACAGTTAAAGCCAGAACATGCCGGTGGGTGCCGATGTCGCGCTGAATTTGTTCATATAACCCGTTACTTCGTTCGGCCTCGGGCAGTTTCGGCGGACTCTTGGGAAAAATAACTGCTACGCATCTATCTGTTACGATGTGCTTTTCGAGACTGGGGTGAACGCCCGTCTGTTTTGGAGCGATGGTTTTGTTATCGCTCCTACACTTATTGGCATTGAACGCAGCAATGTCATACACCGACTGTTCGCGCTTAATAATCCGCCGCAAAGCGGCAATCTGCTTCTTGGTCATATTTATAACCCTTCCTTTGCATATACGTTCAACCAACTGGCTCCCTAAAAATTCTTCTTGCCGGCAGAAGCAAGCTTCCGTGTTGGGTTTAAAGAAAAACGATGGTTCCGATGGCCTTTGCAATCTCGATGGCGTGGCCTCGAACAAAATACTCTGGCTCTTCTCCTGCAGGATCTCCCAGAAATTCGAAAAACTGATACCCGCTGTCTGGATGATCGGATCCGCTCTGGTAGAACCAACCAGAATCCAGGAGCTTGCGGGCTTCCTTTACAAAGTCTGTTGCAATTCGGTCCCAGAACAGGCGGTCTCGGTTAAATTCAATTCCCCAGGAATGGAGGCCGGGTACGGGGTGGTGAATGTGGATGGGACTGATTGTTTCAATCCCTTTGTAAATTTCCATTTCCAACCGCTCTGCCCACATATCGCAATCATCATAGGAATTGACGTTGGAAACAGAGAACCATGTATACCCATTGAAAATGGTCACCTCCCCGACTTTTCCAACGCATACGTTGTAGGTATCTCCTCCGAGCCGCTTGATGGCGGAACTGAAGCAGTCATCGTCAATGAAGAAACTCGGCAAATATCTTGAATAGTGGTTTTCTCCTTTCTGATTCCTCCGCTCTGTAACAGTAAGCCCTTCTGTGATTTTCATGTTCATAAGAACTCCTTTCCGATTCGCTCCCTTTTTGGTTTGGAATTAGCAAATGGTATGCTTTTTGAGAGAAAATTATAAATTTCAGAATTTGGATTGGTAAAAAATCCTTCAGGTGCATAGTATATTGTAAAAGAATGGAGGGCTTACCATGGCCGATACGTCTTTAATAATTCCGACAAATACCCCAGCGGATGAAGATTTCAGTCTGCGGCCTAAAACGCTTAGCGAATACATAGGGCAGGAGAAGGCGAAGGGAAACCTTGAGATATTCATACAGGCGGCAAAGAAGCGGGGTGAGTCCCTGGACCACATCCTGCTGCACGGACCGCCCGGCCTTGGGAAGACGACTCTCTCCAATATCATCGCAATGGAAATGGGAGTGAATCTCAGGGTGACGTCGGGGCCTGCCATTGAAAGGCCCGGTGATTTGGCTGCGATGTTGTCAAATCTGAACGAGGGGGATGTCCTCTTTGTTGATGAGATACATCGACTCAGCCGGGCCGTGGAAGAGGTCTTATATTCTGCCATGGAGGATTTTGCCATCGATATTGTGATAGGGGAGGGGCCGGTAGCTGCAAAGTCCATACGAATAGATTTGCCAAGGTTTACACTTATCGGAGCAACAACGCGAGCTGGACAGCTTTCAGCGCCTTTAAGGGATAGGTTCGGAGTCACCCTCCGGTTGGAACTCTATACGAAGGAGGAGCTGTCCCTCATCGTCACCCGCTCCGCTGCTCTCCTGCATGTCCCGATTGACAGGGAGGGGGCAGGTGAAATAGCGGGAAGGAGCCGGGGGACGCCGAGGATTGCGAACCGGATGTTGAAAAGGGTTCGGGATTTCGCCCAGGTGCTAGGAGATGGAACTATCAGTAAGTCTCTGGCGGATACCGCACTCACGGCTCTCGAAATAGATCGTCTTGGGCTAGATGGGATTGACCGCAGGATTCTTCGGGCAATGATCGAGTATTATGGGGGAGGTCCCGTTGGCCTGGAAACGTTGGCTTCCACCATTAACGAGGAGGCTATCACTATTGAGGATGCTCATGAGCCTTATCTGTTGCAAATTGGATTTTTGACCAGAACACCAAGGGGACGATGTGTAACAGAGAAAACAAAAGAATACTTGAAAGCCCCGTTTCCTTAATAAGAAAGTTCCCTCCTCTTTTACGAGGAGGGAACTTTTTGCCTATGAGAACATCCAATCCAAATTCATCCGTTGATGAAAAAGTCTTGTATCAGGTTTTACTTTTTCTCCGTGGAAATCACTTCCGCCTGTCCAATTGAGGTTGTATTTGAACATCAGGTCCAAATAAAGCTCTTGCATTTCAGGCGTATATTTGGGGTAGCGGATCTCAATGGCATCCAGCCCATACCCCTTTAATTCCCCAACAAGGATATCCAGCGATGCGTCATCAACGCCGATTTGGTATGGGTGAGCCAGGGAAACTTTCCCACCAGCACACTTTATAGCCTTGATGCATCGTTCGGCAGAGGGCTTTTCTCGTTTTACCCGCTTCCTGTATTCTGGAGTGTTCAAGTATTTGTCGAATGCATCCTGGACGCTAGACGCATAGCCGTGCTGAACCAGGACCCGAGCGAAATGCGGTTTCCCCACAACACCAGACGCAATTTCCTCAACTTCGGAAAGAGAGATATGAACTCCACTGTCTGCAAGGAAATCCATGATGCGGTATTTCCTTTCGTCCCGGGCAGCTTTCATCTCCTGGCAGATTTTGCTGAGGTCCTTTCCATCTGGAGAAAAGTTATAGCCAAGGATGTGGAATGTAGGGTATTCCTTTGCGGATAGCTCGATGCCGCGAAGGACGGTAATCCCCAATCTTTTTCCAGCTTCAATCCCTTCGTCAAGCCCATCCATTGTATCATGATCGGTGATGGCTAGAATATTCAGCCCATTCTGGGCGGCAAGAGTAACAAGCTGTGTAGGGGTATACTGCCCGTCAGAGGCAGTTGTGTGGGTGTGCAAATCAGAGTAATATTGCTCTTTTTGTTTCATTGTTGGCTCCTTTCTCATCTTTTTGCCTCGAATAGGATGTCTCCTTTGTATGAGATACGAAGGACTTCTGCCTTTTTAACCTTGACGAAAGTATATCGGTCCATATCCTTTCCGTCAAGTACAAACAAGTTTTCGTCACCGGACTCCAGCCAGTTCATGAATTTCTCATACATTTTTGAGTTCCTTCTCTTTTGTTCAACCGTTGCTTAGGGCTGTGCTTTTATATGCAATTCAGCGATTGAATATAAACAGCCTTTTTTCAGTGTATTGGAGAGATATTTTATATTTTTCGGTTTTGATGCATATAAACTGAAAACCTTTGTTTGGCGGATACAAAAAGGAGAAAAAAGAAATAGGAGGAACGATCATGTTCTACTTGAGAGACCTTATCAATGACGAGGAGATGAGCTTTGAATCCAAAAGGGCGGTTCTGTCTTACTGGAGGTGGGTTATTCAGGGGAAGACCGGATATCCCGCACTCATTTCCCGGTTTGATTTCAACGAGCTGAATATCACGGGTAAGGATACTTACTTTGGACACACAACTACTGTTCCTGTTGGATTCTTGAAAGTCCCGCTCAATTACTGTACCTATAAATGCGCATCAATATATGACTATGAGTGGAGACTCAAGAGATACCAGATTCTGGACGAATATCGGCGGAGTTGTGACATCAGGGAGTGGAAGCAGGAGATGGACGAGGTCCTCAAGGAATCCTGGCCCAGTTGGCGTCTCTCCAAGAAGGCCCCGCATCAGCCTAGGTTCCGGATTGATCCGGTGGAATGTGGATTCAAGAGATCCAATGCGAGCCGGCGTCTTCCCGCTTTTACTAGACAGCGTCTGGAGGTGTACAGGAACGATTTTGCCGTGGACGTGGATGATGACCTCCTTAGTTTTACTCCGATAACAGACCATTCGAAGCCCAGGAAGTTGGATTGGACCTATAAGAAGTACAAGGCGTCTGATACTCACTCCTGGAAAAGGGCAAGCAAGAATAAGTCCCAGTGGGCCCGCCACATGGACCGGGTCACGGAATGGTCCATAAAGGAGGAAATCGCAAGGGAACTGGATGATGAAGCGAAAGAAGAGTCCGTGAGTTCGCTCGATCAGCTTCTGTGGGATTAGAACACCCCGGAACATGAGGAGATCGGACGATTTATCTACAGTCAAAAATAAAAACAAGGAGGTTATATCCATGTTGGGTTATAGGGCTATGAGGGCGGCATTAAAAGCAAGTCCTGAAGGCGTCAGGCTTACCTATTTCACTAAAAAATTCTACGAAACATTCTGTGAGGCATGGAGAACAAAAAACTGGTCCCCGGTCTTCTCGACGGAATTCTATGATAAGGAGGGGTTCAGTTACTGCGTTTTTCTGGAGATATTTACTGCTTCTCTGCCTAAATGGAGGCTGACATTTATAAAGATGGACCATGGCTACCCCGTTGACCTTGGACAGACATATATCCATGAGGATACGGAGGAGTTAGCCAGAGAAATTGGCACGGAAATGCTGAAGAACTATGGTGCAGACCACCTGGAAGTCGTCAGAGTCGTCTGAGGGTGCGTACGGGATTTATTTTCGTGCTCACCATTCTGAAAAAAGAAAAAGCCCGTCAGGAAGGAAAAAAATATCCTTTCTGGCGGGCATAATTATTCTGAATTATTTAGAGAAATCTGGCTTTTGGAAGTACGCACTCCAGGTTCTCCCGTATTCATTCTCATCTAATTTGAAAGGGACGGGATTGCCGGCTGTCCACGCCTTCGCAAATTGGCTGTTTTTGTCAAATTTTACGGCGGCAAATCCCAGAGAGCCGTCCCAGGTTCCGTCAGGCAAATCCTCCGCCAGCTTGAGCTTGATGAAAACTGGCTGCGTGTATATTGCAGGGCCTGCTGCGGAAGACAATGTCTTTAGCTCTTCCAGGGGCAGAGGACTTTTTCCATTTTTGATTTCATGGACGGCATCTTGATTGCAACCAAGGCGGTATACAAACCAATCTTCATCGTGCATCACGTAGCGTTCTCTCCCCGTACTTCCATCGGCGCACAGGTAATTTATTCCACTGGGACGGTATTTTGTAACTAAGACAAATTCACCATATACTTCTTCGTCATCCTTCCATTTCAAAAAGACAACCTCGTCTTCTTTCTCTGTCAGTTCATCGAGGGTTATGGGGACAGCTGAAATCCCGTGGAAAGCAGAAATCGCCTCAACATCCGCTTCAATTTCCTCGTATTTCAGGCACTCACCCAAGCGGTTCCTTAGATATATTTTATTATCCTCAATATGAACTAGCGCCCAAAATTCATTCTGTTCACCATCTGTATTTTGATGAAGAGTGATGAAAACCGGATCCCCGTCCATTTCAAGGAAATCGGCGTAAGTGGGGAGGGATGAAGATTTGTGTGGGACTTCCATAAGAGGACATTTGTCGGGGCGCTCCTTGCAGGGAGGCGTGACGTTCCCGGTGAAATAATCGTTCAGAATGCGACAGTACACGTCCCCGACGCACCCGTACCTGTCTCCCATCTCACACTCTTCGCATCCCCCGGGGAGTTTGTCCATTGCTGTGCAATCGATAAAAACTCCTTCGGCCTTGGCTTTCAACGGACACTTGGTGGGCCGCTCATTGCTTCCATCGTGCATATATGTCCGTAGGATTCGACACTTTGCGTCCACATTGGGGGAAAATTGCTCATTAAGCGGACAAGCCCGGCAATTGTTGGGCAGGAATTCCAGTTCTGTTTTTGCACAAATTTCCATTTTTGTTACTCCTTTTTGTTTTCAATCTTCGTCCCATCCAGAGCCTGAGGATTTACCTCGGCCCAAATCGCCTGAACCCAGGCTGGGACACTTTTAAATACGAATTCACCGGGGCGAACCCCGAGATATTCGCCATTGGGACACAGCCCAGAGATTGCCCCGTTCTTGTTTGCTCTTGCCTCATACTCGTTCCCGGACTGCAGGATTGTTCCCGGCTTTGCCAAGAAGAGAAGGTCAGGGAGGACAGTCTCAAGCATCCGAATTTTCATTGCCCGTCTCCTTTTCGTCTCAGATTCCTGTCGCAATCCTACGTGCCAGTAAGGTTTTCCCGCCATTCCATGAAGGGCTTCCGGAGGGAGGGGTCGTTGGGGGTAAGAGAGGGACTGTCGAGGTTGGGGTTCCACTCCCAGTTATTCATTGAGCGAAGACCTTTGGTTGTGCCTTTGGGGTCACGGAAGCAGGTTTTACAAGGACTGTCAGGTCCGAGGTGGATTTGATGCTTACAGGCGCTACAGCTCCCTACTAAGGCATTCCGTAGTAATCAGATTCTCGACATTAGGGACAGTTACTGTATCGACCTTTGAGTATTGATTGTCTTTCATGAAATTCTCCTTGCACCTTTTGTGAAAACCGCCCCGTTTTTGTGAACAGGGCGGTTTTTGTGCGCTTAATGATCGAACCAGAAGATGAGACGGGCGTCATCAAAGCCCTTGTGGGTAGCAATGGCGCCGCCGTCGATGTAGCAGTGGAAATAGCTCTCCTCCAGATCCTTCTCCAGTGAGAACTTTTCCGGATATATCTCATTCAGTCGACATTGGAGTGCCAAAAGTTCTTTAGAGCTCAGCCAGCCTTGGTGATGAAGACGATAGCTTTCCTCGTCCAGAGCGTAGCAGTATGACGTCAAAGGCGAGATATCGGCAGGCAAACCTCTGGGAGTGACAATGGGATCGAGGTTGCAATAGATACCGGCAACCAGGTCGAAGAAATCTCTGTCTCTCAATATGCTTGGTGCGGAATAGTGCAGCCACTGTCCGTCCTTCTGGACTTCTATGTGCATATGAATTGTAGCGCCCATTTTGTTTTTTTTTGCAGAGCGGATCTTTTCCTTGAAAAGACAACGCTGTGCATCTCCTTTCTTTTTTTGATTTATATTAGAGTTTGTCCCGCAGAAGCTTCAGCAGGGACTCGAAGTCCGTGTAGGCGTACGGGTTGATGGGCTTGCCGTTCCAGGCAGCAAAGAACACGCGGGCGTCGTTCGAGGGAACGAACTCGCAGTCCCCATTCCAGTCATCGAGGATGTCCCGGATGTACTTCGCCCGCAAGATGTACATTCTGCCGTCTGCGTTTTCTGTTACGATGATGGTATCATCCTCAATAAACTGGACATTGATTTCTTTTTTCATAATAAACTCCTGTATTTTTCAGAATATTGATTCAGGACATGGACAGGTCGTAACCTGTGCCGCGGCATTTTTTGCAGGGGTATTCCTCGCGGCTGCCAGCAGCATCGACTCCTGTGTGTTGTCCTGTTCCTCCACATGCCTTGCATTTGTAAGGCGCTACCACTTTCTCAATGGTCTTGAAGGTCTCGTCGATGCGAGAAATCTCCTTGTCGATCTCCCGAGCTGCTTCCTCATAGTCCCTTTTGAGTTGAGCCTTGTTCTCCACTAGACATCTCCTCCGTAAGACTAAGATTGTGATTGAATTGGGCATTTTGCTTCTCCTTTCATATCCATCCTTTTGTGGTGATTCTGGAACATAATATGCAATGGTACGAAAAATTATCAAGTCCTTGAATAGTAAAAACGTCAAATGTCAATAATGGCATTTGACGTTTCAAAAATCTGTGGGCCGGCACAAGAGACTCTGGCGTGGGCCGAACTGTTCTTGCGCCAACAAAAATGTCCCAGAAGCAAGTAGCGGGAATGGGGACGGAGCCTATGAAAGTCAAAAGAGTGCGGCGGGGCATCTATTCAAGCGAAATGTACAGGTAACTTCCTTGGAAATTTTTCATGATACGGAGAAACCCCTGCGAAGTATCATGATAAGTACTTCGCAGGGGCATAGTATGTTAGCATGCTGTCGAAGAGAAAAGGTTCAGGCTTTCGATCTCCGGAGTCTCACCTTTAGGCGTGGAGACAGCTTACGTTCCGAAGCTGAACCTCGCAGCCACAGCGGGATTTGCTGTCAGTGCTTTTGCGGTGGAGATTGTCGCTTGAAGGTTTGTAATAACAGGGGCGTTGTTCCTTGTGTATTTTTGAGAAGAATCCCTTCCACGGTTGCGTGCAAATTCCGGTATAGGGTTTTCCGAAAGAACTGTTGTCTGGATAGGTATTCCCTTCTGACAGAGGATAGGGGTTGGAATGGGGGAAGGGGATTGCGTGAGACACAAGGCCATGAGCAACAACGCAAAGCGCTCAAAGATTCCCGGAATCGTCGTTTCATTTAAGACGGAGGAGATGTATCCAGACTTCGGTTCCAGATAACCAAAGAGATTCCCATACGCAGTTTCGAGCCTGTAAAGGATAACGCCTTTCTCCTTCACTTCCCTCAGCTTCATCGCCTTTAGCTCCCCAGTCCAATCCTGGAAGAGAAATTGTAGACCAAAGGCGGGGATTTGAGGGGGACTGTCCTTCATCTTGGCCTGTAAATCGCTGAGGGTGTGGTTTTCACAAGTGAAATCCTGTAAAGGGATTTCCATTGACTCGTAAGGTTTAACTGGAGCCATATCGAGAGTATTCTCGTTAATATAGGGGAGAAGCGTGCAAACAGAATTGATGTGAATCCGCTGAATTTGCTCGAAAAGGGCGAGATCGGAAGCCGATTTAAGGTGGATTCCTACCTTTCGGTAAAGCGCAAATATTTCATCTGCTGTTGGAGCAGGTTTTCCTTCATGGAGCATCCGCTGGATTTGGGTAGAAGGAGCATCGGAATAGGCATACGGGTAGGTGTCGGTGATGATTGATCCGTCCAATCTGAGGCCATAGACGCAGGTGTCGAGGGCAAATTTATTAGGGCGAAGGTATTCCATGGTTTGCATAGTAAGATCCAGATAGGAACAGATAATTACTTCGCTTACAGTTCCTCGTTTCTCATCCCGCATTCGCATGACAGCGCCTATGAAAGCAAAAAGCTCATCGTAGTTGTTTTCTTTTTTGACCTTGTCGATGAGGGAATTGTAAAAGCCGTGAAGCCCAAAAATAAATTTTTCCTCTGCGATTCCAGCGAATTCCAATTGTGCGTCGTAGAGCCGGGTAAACGTTTTATACGGAATGTCTTTGCTGAAAAAATAGATTTCCCTCGTCAATGTTTCAAATGAAATATCAGATAAGGAAGCGTGAATATGGATTGCGCTGGAGAAAGATCTTTCCATAATTGTTTGAAGCGGCCCAGGTTTGTTCTCTTGTTTCTTTATGTTTTTCCGATAGTATTTGACTCTTAGTTTCTCCTCTTTTGTAGTATAGCTGATAAATGACCACCTCCAAATATTGATTTTTTTACAACGAGATTTTGAAAAGCTCCGGGTTTTTCTTCAACAAGTATCCCATATTTTGACGCAAAAGTCAATTAGATTTCGCGCAAAATTTGGGTGAGAAATGAACAGGAATCACAGGAAATAACAGAGCAGACCTCTGAAAAGAACAGAGGTCTGCGCGTGTTTTGTATATCATATTCCTTGGAAAGCTGATGAGAAATCTACCTTACAGCCATCCAAAATCTCAACGGGAATAATAGCATCTGAAGAGTATACAGATTGCATATGGTATGCGCCATTTTTCAGAATATAGACAGAAATAACCCGAGTAGATGGGTCTACGATCCAGTACTCCCGGACGCCTGCTCGCTGGTACAGGTTGAACTTTGTGAGGCGGTCAATTCGATGAGTGGAGTTGGAGGTAATTTCGATAATCATGTCCGGAGCGCCGCAGATCCCATGCCGGTCAATTTTTTCTCTGTCACATACAACCATCAGGTCTGGCTGTACTACGGTAGAAACATTCTCTGGGGAGTCTCCAGATTTTTCGAATAACCGAACGTCGAGAGGGGCGGAGAATACCTGACACCCCTTGCCCTTTAGAAAAGAGTATAGCTGCGAAAACAAATCTCCGCTTATCATCTGGTGGGTGCTTGAAGGGGACGCAAGGGAGACAGGAAGCCCATTATATAATTCGTACCGGACATTCTCGTCCCACTCCAGCAAATCGGCGTAAGAGTACTGGTTTTCTTGCGGTTGAGGCATAACTTCTCCTCCCATATTTGAAATGTTGTCTACATTTTATCACGGGCTATTGGTATTTGCAAGCTGTTTTGGGCGATGGAAGAAAACGCAGCCCGTCTCAAAAGAGAAACAGGCTGCGATTCCTTATTCTGTTGTCAGTATGCTTTTCTTTCGAAATTCATCGAAAATATCCAGAATTTGCTTAACCTCTTTCCGCCGTGGGTCTTCTGGCTCCAGCCACATTACGCTTCCCTCCAGCATCTCCCGTACTTTGGCCCAGGGCTTGTCTCCGCAGATGGACCTACAGAGGAGATCGGTTCTCTCAAAGTACTTGGACAGCTCTTGGTTTTCCCTAAGGGCATTCAAGGCAGGGGAGAGGGTGATGTAATTTTTGGCAAGCTGCATGGAGAAGGCCCCGCCGCAGTTGTCAATCTCATACACCCCCGGAGTAAAAGTCTCATAGTTCATTATGGCGTCCATGGCAGCAGGCAGCTCTGCCAACAGCAGGTATGCGCTAAGCTGGTCAGCTTCGGCGTAATTGCCATCGGCATCTGGATTAACCCCTATGATGCTGAAGATGTCGCCCAGCATATCGGAGTTGCCAAAGGGACGTTTGGCGTCAACGACTGGGACGAGCCAATTGTCGTAGGTATAATCCTGGTTGATTTTTAAATTCAGTCTTTTAATTAAGGCGATATGCGCACATTTAAGCTCAAACGGAATTACCTTTTTGTTTAGCATTATTTGCTCCTTTCATCGTTTTTTAGGGGTGAGCCTTCTCAAATCACTTCTTTGCGGAAAACTGTCATATATTATGCATATCTAGTGAAAAATATCAAATTAAAATAGACGATGTCTATAAAAAGACCCCGGGGATTTCTCCCCAGGGTCTTTTCAGGTATTAGCACAGATATCCGTTGGCTGCCGCCATCACATTACCGTAGAACCAGTCAGAGGACTGGACATCGGTGAAGGATACGCTGCCAGTATCGGAATTGCTCATCGGGCTGCGCATCAGCAGGCGATTCATCATCGTCACAGCTTCTGCGCGGGTGATGCTGCGGTTCGGCTTGAACGACCCATCGTCGTACCCGAACACCAGCCCGGACGATACAGCGGAGGAGATGTAGCCCTCAGCCCAATGTCCATCGGTGTCGGTGAAAGTGGTGTTTCCTGCCGAGGCAGAACCGCCCTGCACCCTGACAAGGATGGCAGCGAGTTCTGCGCGGGTGACCGGTTGGTCGGGACGGAAGGTGCCATCTCCATAGCCGCCAAGTACTCCAGCCTGGACGAGGGTAGAAATCGCCTCGTTGTACCAGGAGTCGCTGGGAACGTCCACAAAGTCATTGCTCTGCGCGTAGAAGCGGGTCTTGGCGTTTTCCGACAGGAGCCGGAAGAGGATAGCCGCAACCTCACCTCTGGTGATGCCTGCATTCGGCTCAAACTTCCCGGGAGCGCGTCCATTGACATAAGAGGTGCCAAGGTCGCCGTCTACCAGGGAGGTGTTTGTGTCAGGCGCAGGATTGACGGGGGTGGGGTCAACGGGGGTCGGGTCAACGTATCCGCCATTAGAACCGCTGCTGCCGTCATCGGAGATGTAAGTCTCCGTCCAGCCGGCGTACAGCGTGAAGCTGCTCTTGACCTTGGTCTCAAAATCGTAGAGCTTTGTCAGTTTGGCGTCCGAGTACCAGCCAAGGAAGGTATAACCCTCTCTGACCGGCACCTGCGGAGCTTCCACATAGCCGTTCCTGTCAACGGTCTGGCTCTTGATAGAGCCACCGCCATTGGTCTCAAACTTCACGGTGTAGCGTTTCTCGAAGGACCCGGTGGAACCGCTGCCGGGGTTGCTGGGGTAGAACCCGCCGCCGGGATTGGAGCCGCCGGGGTTGCCTGGATTTGTTCCGGGACCGGTCTGTCCAGGAGCAGGGGAGTAGATGGTGACGATACGGGACTCAGAGGCGATGCTGTTGGCGGTCGCCGCATAGCGAATCTCGTAGGTTCCGGCGGAGAGGAAGCCGATGCTCGAACCTGTAACTTTCGTCCAGGAGGAGACGCCGGCTCTCCGGTACTCCATGCTCGTATTTGTTCCGGTAATGACGCCGTCGTTGCGCCCATAGGCGGAGACGTTGTAGGCGGTCACTGTGGGGGCGGGTCCCCGGGTGGGGATGACCAGGGTGGTCTCAGAGCTGGCAGGAGCGCCCTTCACAGCGGCATACCGGACTGTCAGGGTCTTACCCAGCAGGCCGGCAACGCTCATGTTGTTGACGCCCTTATGCCAGGTAGCGCCATTGTCGATGCTGTATTCCATGCTCGTATCCGTATTGACAGTTAGGGCCTCCTTGTTAAGGGAGAGAACGGGGCCATCGGAGCGGAGGGGCAGGGCAACTTCGACTGTGTGGCTGGCGAAGTTCTTGTCAGTGGCGGGGAGGCGGAAGAAGACCGTCTTGCCAAGCAGGTCTTCGCCGATGCTGGCGGGGATTTTACCCCAGGTCTTGCCGTCAGTGGAGAACTCAGTCCCTTCGGGTGCGCTGAACTTGCCGGAGCGGAGGTCAGCGGAGACGTCGGGGGCCGCCAGACGGGCGGGGATAGCGATGATTGCGGACTCGCCATGAAGGGAGTCATCCGTGTGGGCGTACCGGAGCATCAGGGACGCGCCAGCCATGCCGGAGACGGAGACGGCATCATCGGCGGGAGTCCACGTTCTGCCGCCGTCCAGGGAGAATTCCATGGATGGGCCGGCACTCATAGTCTCTGCCGTCATGTCAATAACAGGGGCAGGAGCGGGGCTGCGGTTGGGAATAACGATGGCCGCAGGCTCGCTGGCGAGCTTTTCGGTCGTGCAGGAGACCCGTACAAGTACGGTCGTGCCTGTCAGTCCAGAAATGTTCAGAGAGCCTTCCAGCTTCATCCAGGTCTCACCGCCATCAGTGCTGAAAGAGAGTCCTTCGGCGGGGTTGGCGGAGACCATTTCCATCTCTGTGTCGAGAGCCAACTCAGGCTTCCCAGCGCGGACGGGGATGGTTGCGGTAACGGGTTTGCTGCAGGGCGTCTCGCCGTCGGCGGGAGTACGGAACATCACCTGCTTCCCAGCCATATCGCCGATATTCATCGGCATCACGCAGGGGAACCAGGTCTCGCCGCCATCCTCGCTGTATTCCAGAACGGAACCTTCCTGGTCGGAGACGATCTGTTCATTGGTCATATCAAGACTGAGGACGGGGACGGGGGTAACGGTGGGAATGGTCAGCTCAGTGACAGAGCTGGCAGGCATCGTATCGTAGGCAGCATAGCGGAACTGAAGCGTCTTTCCCTGGTATCCGCTCACATCCATATTGTCGGTCGCAGGCATCCAAGTCCCGTCCACGTTGACTTCCATGTCGGATGTCGTGTTGACCGTCATCGCATCCCTGTCAAGGGAGAGGGTCGGGCCATCGGGACGGGAGGGAAGGGTGATAGCGGCGGGGGCGCTGGCGAACCGGGACTCATCCGCAGGGAAGCGGAACAGAACGGTCGTGCCAAGCATCTCGGAAGTGATAGCGGAGGGAACCGCAATCCAGGTCTTGCCGCCGTCGCTGGAGAACTCCGCTCCATCGGGGACGGAGAACAGTTCGTTGCGAAGGTCGGCGTTGACCGTGGGGGCATCCTTTCGAATGGGGACAGCTACGCTTACCGGCTCACCGGCGAACTGAAATCCAGTCCCATGGCTGCGAACCAAAACAACGGAACCCGTCATTCCGGAGACATTCAGTCCGGCGGGGGCCTGTGTCCAGGTGCGCCCATTGTCCAGGGAGTAATCCATACCAGTGGTCGTGTTCAGGATCTCCTTCTCCATGTCCACAGAGACATTGACGGAGCCGGCCCGGGTGGGGACGGTAACGGAGACTGCATGGCTGGCGAAGGAGCTGCTGGTGTGGGCGGTACGAACCAGGACAGCCTCGCCAGTCATCTGGGAGACATCGAGACTCATAGGAGCCTGCGTCCAGGAAAGTCCGCCATTCAGGCTATACTCCATCGCGGGGGTGGTGTTGATAGTCTCGGATACGACATCTACATCCACGGCGGGGGTGTTTTCCCGTCTGGGAATTGTCACGGGTACGGAAGCGCTTGCGGGCTTCTCAGTAGTACCCGGCACGCGGAACAGCAGCTCTCTGCCGGCATATTCTCCCACATTCATGGGGGTCTTGCAGACAGACCAGGTGCGCCCATTATCCTGACTCCACTCCAGAGTAAGCTCGGAGGCGATCAGCTGTTCATTCTCGCAGTCCACAGAGACAACGGGAACGGAAGCGCCGGCAGGCAGCTCCAGCTCCGTGTTGGAACTGGCGGGAGTGGTGCTGGTGGCGGTATAACGGAACAGGACCGTCTTGCCCAGTAGTCCGGAAACATCCAGACCATCGGGAGCGGGCGTCCAGCTGTAGCCGCCGTCGCTGCTGTACTCCATAGCGGAGGTAGTGTTGACGGTCAGGTTCTTCATGTCAAAGGCGACTGCGGGGCCGTCGGGACGGCTGGGCAGAGCCACAGGCACGGAGATACTGGCGAAGTGTGCTTCGTCCGCAGGAGTGCGGAACAGGAGGGTCGTCCCATACATGGAGTCCATGATGGTGTTGGGGGCCTCCATCCAGTTGTCGCCGCTATCGGGGGAATACTGCGTTCCAGCGGGGAAAGCGAACTGTCCGGATACCATGTCCGCAGAGACCTCCGGGGCCTCATTGCGGACGGGGATTGTAACGGTGACAGATTCGCTGGGGAACTCTGTCGCTGTGCCGCTCATGCGGACTTCCAGAGTACCGCCCGTCAGGCTGGAAACATCCAAATCATCGGGAGCTGAAGTCCAGGTCTTGCCACCATCGGTGGAATACTCCATCTCAGCCGTCGTATCGGCAATCTCCCTTACATTGTCTACGGTGATGACCGGGGCCTTGCCAAGGGAGCGAATCTGAACAACGGCGGGATTACTGGCGAACATCGTCTCTGTCACAGAGCGGCGAACCAGCATGGTCATTCCCGCATAGGGGGCAATATCCATGTTGACCGTTGCGGCGTTCCAGGATGCTCCGTTATCCACAGAATACTCCATGCCAATCACAGTGTTGATGGTAAGTGTCTGCTCTTCCACCTCCACAACGGGAGTCTCCCCCCGCAGGGGAACGGCGACAGACACCCGGCTGCTGGCAAATTTGCCATCGGCGGCAGGGGACTGGATCAGGATGGTCTGCCCGCACAGGCTGGACAGGCTCAGGGTCTCGGCCTCGGTCCACTCGCCATTGACGTAATACTCGAAGGGAGCATTGGCGGTCAATGTCTCTGCGGACATCGAGATGCTGTACTCAGGAGCGTCCGCACGCTCAGGAACATTTACGAATGCACTGGTGCTGGCGGGGCTGTTTGCGTTGGCCTTGGTGCGGACCATGATAGTCTCTCCAGCAAGGTCAGAGAGGGACATGTCGGGCATGCAGGGATTCCAGGAAGCGCCGCCGTCATCCGAATACTCCATGTTGGAGGTGGTGTTCAGCCGCTCCGTCTTCAGATTGACGGACAGGGCGGGGGCATTGGGCCGGGCAGGGATAAACACGTTCTTCGCATCGCTGCGGAAGGAACCGTCAGTCGCCGCATATCGAACCAGAAGTACGGAGCCGCCAAGGAAGGAGGCGTCCATGTTATCCCCGCAGGCCGACCAGGTTGCACCATTGTCGGCGGAATACTCCATCGCGGATGTGGTATTCAGCTCATACGTAGTCGTATTGAACTTCACGTCGGGGGTGGCGGGACGCTCGGGGATCTGAATGGGGACAGAGGCCCCGACAGACCCGGTGCCGTTGTCCACCAGCCGGGCAAAGAGTACCAGACCGGGAGTAACGGGGGTGCCAGAGGAAATCGTCCCATTGAAGAAATTCGTCAGGGACATCTCAACGACCTGCTCGTTGAAGGAAATAGTCTCGTTCCGGAAGTCAATATCGTAGGTCAGCCCGGTATTCGCCAGAGTCGTCGCCGGCAGGGAGATTGTCCCGGAGGCGAGATAGTTAGGCGTTTCCGCCATGCGGACCAGAACGATGAAGGAGGTTTCCGGCGCAAGGCCGCTGAAGATATTGCTGCTCTGCCAGGTGGCACCGTTATTACCGCTGTACTCCGCTCCCGCAATAGGATTGACCGTCACGGTTGCGGTGGTGACTTTGGCAATGCTGGGATTCTCAGGCAGATCCTGCGGGGCGCGGTCGATGGTCAGCTTGGTGGCGATCAGGGACTGCTGCAGGGTGTATCCGGGCTTCGCCGTCATGGTGATGGTCACCGCATATTGACCGGCCTCAGTGGGAGGCGTGGTGCTGCGGTATCCAGTTCCGGCGTTTGTGGTGCCGGTGTAGGTCACCGTGACAGTCTGAACTCCCTCAATATCAGCCAGACTGGCAGCGTGGATATACTCCTTGGGGGAGCCGTCATAGGTCACGTTGTAGGCCGGCAGCATGGAGGGTACTTCGGAGGTAGTGGCAGTGGTGCTGCCCTTCACTTCGACAGAGGGGGAAGCCTCATGGTTCCTATCCTCAGCCATACGGACGAGGATGGTGTACGGGGTATTCCGCTCCAGATTCGCAAAGACATTGGACGGCTGCCAGTTGGCTCCGCCGTCGATGCTGTACTCAGCCCCGGCGATATTGGATACCGTCAGGCTGGTGTCAGCGGCGCTGGTGATTGCCGCGACAGGGGCGGTCTGGCTTGCCTTGAGAATGGTCAGCTTGCTGGTCATGGGGGACAGCTGCTTGTAGCCGCTCTCCATAACAAAGGAGATACTGATATCATACACCCCGGCGTCCGCCGGCGCTCCACCCAGGATCTCCCCATCAGACAGGTACGTGACGATGGCTTCCTGAACGCCTGTAATGGCGGGGACATTGTACGTCATAGCCGAACCTGAGTAGGTGACAGTGCTGGGAGTGAGTTCGGGAGGACGGGCATCGCGCTTCGATGTCACTACGGACATTGAAGAAGCCTCAGAGGCGTCATAGTTGCCGTCCGCCGTAGCGGGCATTCGGACATACACGGTATATTCCGTGTTGCTGTTCAGATTGTAGAAGGAATTGCTGCTCTGCCACGCAATACCGTCGAGGCTGTACTCTGCGCCGTCGATGGGCTTCATGACGATGCTGTCGTAAGAGACAACGGCAACGGCAATCGAGCCAACGCCGGACTGAACGGCCTTTTCGATGGTATAAGTGACGGTGACGGGCTCCAGCGGCTCATAGCCAGGGGCCACAGTGAAGGAAATCGTTGCGGTGTAAGCGCCGGCATTCACAGGGGCGCTCGCAGCGGGCCCATAATTCACCCCGGCGTTAGAGGTCCCGGCGTAGGACACCGTATAACTCTCGATGCCGGTGGGAAGGGTCAGGGCCGGGATATCGGCGCTCTCCCCGTCATAGGTCTTGCTGAAGGGATCGATTGCAGGAGCAGTCACGGCCTTCATGGAGAGTTTGACTGTCGCCGTGACGGAGGTGTCCGCCAATCCGGCGAGTTCGGGGAAGGAGGAGAAGTCCAGCGTGCCATTGATGCTCTGGGAGTCGGCAAGGGCATTGTAACCCTCACTGGACCAGACGACAGGCACATTGAACGCCCGCTCATCGCCGCTGCCCTTTGCGGTTACGACAACCGTTGCGGGCTTAGTCAGGGCGTCAAAATCCGTTCCCAGCTCGCCAACAATGGAAGCGGGCTGCTTCCCGGCGATCATCCAGGGGAGGATGGTAACAGAGACGCTGACGGTCTCTGTGGACCCGCCAAGGGAGGCGATAACGGAGATAGTTGTCTCTCCGGACACAGAAGAAGAGAAACCGGGGTTGGCGGCAATCTGGAAGTCATAGTCTCCGGAAACGCCAATCAGGACCGCATCCTCCAGCTGGTCGCCCACGTAGATGGGGCTGACGGAGGGGTAGATCCAGACGGAGGACTCCTTTGCTGGGGAAGTAGAACCTTCCCAGAAGTAACCGTCAGGCAGAACTGTTCGGATTGTGTACTTGCCGGCGGCGGTGGGATTCTCCACGGCGGTATCGGCGCTGCCGAGATAGGCCGTCACCTGGACGGGGATCTCAACGCCATCCACCTCAACCGTATAGTCCTTGCCGGCGTCAAACAGGCCCTTCTCGTCAAAGGTCTTGCTCTCAAATCTGGATTCAAAGGGGACATATACCGGGGCCGCCAGGCGGGTGACAACAACGGAAACGCTGTTATCAGCCGAACCGGACAGTTCGGGGATGTCGCTGAAATCCAGAGTACCGGGAATAGACTGGGACTCCACGGAATCATTGTAACCGCCGGACTCCCAAGTCACTGGAACCTGGAAGACTTGCTCCCGGTCGTGCGCCTTGGCGGTGACGGCAACGGTCGCGGGCAGCAGGGAGGCGCTGAACGCCTCATCGTTTGCCAGATTGACCGTGGGAGCGTCTTTCCCGGTAATGACCCAGGGAAGAACAGTTACGGGGAATCTCGACGTTGCTATTGAAGCACCAGAGCCGCCGGCGGTAATAGCAACCGGAATCATTGTTGAACCAGCGTGACTGGTATCAAAACTGAAATCCGCAGGATCATCCGGGAGAACGAATTCATACCGCAGATTAGCGGCAGTGGAATTTGCGTCAGGTGTACCACCCTCCATCGTGATATCGGTGAGCATATCGCCCACATAGATGTCACTGAATTTCGGGTAGATCCAGATCCCCTGTTCCATCTTCGCGGACCCGGTATCCGCCCAGACATACCCGCCAGGCAGCTCGTAACTGATGACGTAGGGTCCGGCGGTTGTCGGATCCGTTACTGCATTGGCTTCGTCGTAATTCTGGGGTTCGGAGGCCGTGTCGGTATCATCGGACAGATACGCCTTCACCGTCACCCTCACATTGCCCGTGCCGGCGTAATTGAAAGAATAGGTGCCGTTCTTTACGCCGGCGGCTGCGAGGACTCCCGCACCATCATAAGTCTTGGACTCAATCAGGTCAGGGAAGGGGATAGCGACTCCGGTGAAGGACTGCCCCTGCGTAGTCGCAGTTGCGGAGGTCTCCACAGAGGGGTTCTTGTTCTTATCCGCAGTACCCTTCAGACGCTGATAGACAGTGTAGGTGGTATTTGGGGTAAGCTTGTCGAAGTAGGTGCTGTCCTGCCACTCGCCGTCATTGATACGATACTCGCACCCGGGAACGGGGGTAACGCCAATGGTGTTGTTGGTCGTATAGGCGATTTGGACAGGAGTGTCAAAGAACTGCTCCGCCGGCTTGATGACATAACTGACTGTAAGGGAGTCAATCGGGTCGTAGCCAGCCATCATAGTGAGAGTCACGGCGGCGGTATAGGTACCAGCCTCCGTGGGGACGCTGCTGCTCTTGATGTGGATGCCGCTGAGGGTGGTTCCCTCATAGATGATTTCCACTTTCGAGCATCCCTCTGGCTTCTCCACAGGCAGAGCGGTCCTCTTGCCGTCATATTCTTTCTCAAAGTCGGCTGTGTAGGTCGGCTTCTCGGTCAGGATAACGGTGAGCTTTACATCGGGGCTGGTCATGCCCTCCAGCATGGAGGAACCAGACATCGACATGGTGCCGTGGATGACCTGCTCAGGCAGGAGCGGATTGTAGGAAGACCAGACCCATTCAACAGGGGCAGTCATAACGCCTGTTTCCGTTCCGCTGGAGGTCGTGATGGTGAAGTCTACGCCCTGGGGTGCTTTCCCCATTATCTTTCCGGCCTCATCCCCCAGATACCCCTTGACAGGGGCGATTTCCGCAAGGTTGATGCCTGCGCCCCGCACCTGCAGATTGACAGAAGCGGTCACGGTCAGCTTCGCGGGATCTGTATCCTCGGGAATCAGTTCGGAGGTTCCGATAACGCCAGAGACGTTCTGGGAGCCAGTGGCATTGGGGTTGAACCCCTCATCTTTCCAGGTGACGGGGACCTCAGCCTCGGTCTGGACGCCGGACTCATAGGTGATACGCACGGACACCTTCTCCGGGAAGGGCTGCTGGGTAAAGGGGGTACCCAGAGTACCAGCAACATAGATCGGGGAGATGGGAGTAATGCTGGACACCTTATCGTCCGGATTCTGCGTCAGGGTGATTTTCAGGGTGGGAGTGGGAACTTCGCCAGTGTAGTTGTCGAAAGCGGAAGAACCGCTCAGACTAAGCGTGCCGGTGAGCGTCTGCTCCGCCTTGAGGGGATTGTACCCAGTCGAGTTCCAGCTGACAGGCAGCTCCATTTCGACTGGGTCGCCGCCAGCAGCGGAATTTACCCGAACCATGACGGACTGGGGAACATCCTCCAACCGAAGGAAAGCAGTACCCAGATAGCCGAAAACTTCAATGGGGTCCTCGACCAGCTGGATTCCAGAATACGTGAGCTTCTGAATAATTTCCGCCTCGGCAACGATTTTGGACTTCCACTCGTCAGAGAGGTTGTTCAATTTGCTGTCGGAGGGGATTCTCAGAGAACCCTTGATAATCTGGGGGTCGGGATTGGACGGATTGTATCCGCCGCCCGCTATTCCGACGACATCCCACTCGGTAACGGCAAGAGACTCTGTCTCCGTCTCATTGTTGGCGTAGGTAACGGTAACTGTGATGGTCTTATCCTTCAAGGCATTATAAACGTCCTCGTGGGACGCGCCCTGATTCACGGTCACCATGGGACGTTCAACAGAGACTCCCTTCACTTCAATCTCCCCCGTCAGGGTGATGGTTGCGGTAACGGTGGGGAGGGAGGCTCCTGCCAACTCAGGATAGCCGGAGATGTCCAGCTTACCCTCAACGGTCTGCTCATCGTTTGTCCAGGGGTCGTAGGTGTCCTTATCCCAGATGATGGGCAGGTCGAAGTCCTTGGACGACCCATCCTTCGAAGCCCGCAGTCTGACAGAGCCAAGACCTTCGAGGGAAGAGAGGGGGGTGCCGATGGGGGCAGTTGAGGTGAGATGGACTTCGGAGTCTTCGAATTCGTAGGGGAGGGGATAGCGGGTGTAGACTGCTATGCTGTTTTCGATACTTTTATTATTGGTTCCCCACCCAATTGATCCTGTTTTGCCCCCACCGACGGATTGTGTGCAAGGGAGATCATAATCATAAAGAGGATTCTGGAATGCACTCTTCGTTGCGATATACCAGTGAGTTGGGTTCTGTACCAAATCTCCAGGTCTTACCTGCCAAGGGTCGGTTACCTTGCGGTAAGGAACATCTCCAAAGATGTCGTCCCAAAAAGCGAACGCAAACTTGGCACATTCGGTTCCGGATCCAAGGCCCGCAATATAGTATGGTGGATTATATGGATCATAACGCTGAGTAGGTTTCGTATCGGCGTATGACGTGAATCCAGCCTCCTTCGCTTTCTCCCCTGGCTCTCTCGTCCCGTTCTTGTACTCCTCAATCAAAGCAAGCACATTCTCCTCAGTCACAGGCATACCATTCGTGAGGGTTGCCTCTGTAGGATTCTGGGTCTCGCCAGGATTCTGAGGGGTGTCGGGGGTGGTAGTGCCAGGGTTAGTGGTGATACCAGGATCGGTCGTGCCGG